>Ga0182024_10000024_pt1 | contig 242499 bp, 222 predicted proteins | sample P32metaG_FD_120480 | JGI IMG/M metagenome (GOLD analysis project Ga0182024, IMG submission 120480) | Permafrost microbial communities from Stordalen Mire, Sweden - P3-2 metaG (Illumina Assembly) | ecosystem: Environmental > Terrestrial > Soil > Wetlands > Permafrost | place: Sweden: Stordalen... | reverse complement strand
TCGACGCCGCGCGACAGCTCGTCGCCGCTCGACGATGCCATCGAGAAAAAGACGACCGGGGCTTCCTGCCCCTGAAACTTGTCGACCGTCCCTGCCCGAACGTCGGGAAAGCCGCGCGCGCGAAGGGTGGAGCGCAAACGGCGCACCTGCGCATTGTACGGCGTGACGATCAGAATGTCGCGCTGCTCGAGCGGGCGCTGCACGCCGTCGCAATCGGTAACGATTGCGGCGAGAAGTGCCGCAACCACATCGGCGATCGTCTCGGCTTCTTCCGGCGATTGCTGAATGTTGCCGTCGTGCGCGACCGGGAGATAGCGCAATCCCGCGCCGCTGAGATCGGCGAACGGCGATTCCGGTTCGAGCGCGACGTTCTGGTTCGAGCAGGCGGGTTGGCTGTGGAGCCGTCCTTCGTAGGAGAGCTGCGAGACGAACGCACACAAGCTCGGATGCATCCGGTACGTGAGCGGAAGAAAGAGCCCGAGCTCCTTCGGGACCGTCGGGCGATCTCCGAGCAGGTGCTGCAGCACCGAGGCATCCGCTCCCGCGGGATGGTTCGCCTTGGAGACGTGCGCGAGTTGCTTCGGGTCGCCGAGCAAGATCAGGTTGCGCGCCGCCGTCCCGCACGCAATCGCGTCGGCGAGCGAGACTTGTCCCGCCTCGTCGATCACGAGATAATCCAGCGTCCGATCCATCCGTTTGTCGGCGAAGAGCCACGCCGTCCCGGCGACCACCTGCATCGCAGGGTCGGAGGCGCACAAATCGGTATCGTCGAGCGAAACGATCGCGCCCGTTTGCGAGACGTAGACGGATTCGTCTTCGCCGGAACTGGAACACTTCTTGATTCCCCGCAGTGGGAACCCACGCTCCGCCGCGACCGCCTCGACGCGGCGTAACAGGTTGTGGATCGCCTTGTGACTCTTGGAAGTGATCCCGATTCGTTTCCCTGCGGCGATCAGGTTCACGATCGTCTCGGCGCCGAGCCAGGTCTTCCCCGAGCCCGGTGGTCCCTGGACGAAGAGATAACTCTCGTCGAGTGCGAGGGCAAGCTGCGTTAGCCGCACGGCGGTCGGATGGCCGTCGTCGATCTGCTCGCCCGCGCCGACGCCGCGAACGCGGGGCGGATCGAGGCGGACGACGTCGCCGAGGACGCGGTACCCGGTTCGCGCACCGTCCGTAGCATAGGCGCGGCCGAACCGGATCATCGCACTGCGCTGCGCGCTGTCGGGGATCGGTCCGCTCGCGACGAGCGCCGCCGGCAATGCGACGGCCGCGAACGACGGCCCGCGTTTGAGTTCCAACGTGCACGCATCGTCGTCAAGCACGAGCAGCGTCCCAGCAGATTTGCGTGTCGCCGGATCGTGAACGTCCGACTGCGCGCGCAATTTGTGCTCCTGCGGATCGAAGCGGAAGACGTACACGTACGACTGCTTATCCAGACGCGGCGGAACGTCGAGTGCAACGAGCGCGCCGATCGCACTCGCTTCGTCGACGAGTTCCTCGATCGGTCGCTCGACGCGGGCGAAATACGCCCACCATTCCGGTTTGGCTTCGCGCTTGTGGTAGGCGACGAGGTGCGCGACGAGCAGCCGCGCGCGTTCGGCGCCGGTGGCGTTCTCGGGATCGATCCCTGCGACGAGTTCGGCGATCAGTCCGTCGCGCTCGGGGTCCGCTTTGGGCGGCTTCGCATCTTCGATGCCCAGGGCACGCCAGGGGATCGGCGTCGCGAACAGAGTTTCGGCCTCCACTCTCCGCTCGAGCAGCCAACGGTGCAGGCCGAGCGTCGAATCGCAATCGGCCCTGTTGTACGCAGCGATCTCGTCGAGAACTGCTTGATCCCGCGACGCGAGAAAGCGTTCGTACGCGACGACCGATCCGAGCGCGTCCTTAACCGCTTCCTGCCGGGCGGGAAGATAAAACTGCTCGATCTTCTTAAGGGAGTAGCTCTCGAATGATGCGCGCAGCGACTGGCGCACGACGTCGAGCAGATCGACCAGCACGCGCTCGCGCAGCAACACGTCGACCTCGTCCTCGCGCGTCGCGTGGGACTGCGCGAGGCGCTTGAGCGCCGTCGGCTCGTACGACGCGTAGTGGTAGACGTGCAGGGCGGGGAAGCGCGCACGCCGCTCCATCACGAAATCGATGAAGGCTTCGAACGCGGCGCCCTCGGCGCGCCGATCGTGTCCCCAAAACGGCACAAAGCGCGGTGCACCGCCTTCTAAGGAAGTAACGCCGAAGAGATACTCGAGCGCGGTTTGAGCATCGTCGTAAAACGGGTCGCCTTCCATGTCGAAGTAGAGATCGCCGGGATCGGGCGGCGGGAGCCGCGCGAACCCGTGGCCTTCGACCGGCGCGAGCAATTCATAGATCGGCGCGCCGCCGGCGCGCGCTTCGACTTGCAGTGCGGCCTGCGCGCGAATCTTCTCGAACGTCGCGCGTTCGAGTTTGCGCGGCTTCTCGTCATCGCCCGCCGCGGCCAGCTCCGCGACCGTCATGATCCCGCTCGTTCCGAGCTTCGCGATTTGGCTGCGCCGAATGTTGGCGACCAAACTCAAGTAGTCATCGGCGCGACGCCGCGCATCGCACGTGGGGAGCCAACGGCAGCGCCCGCAGTGCTCGACCGGTTCCGGATAGGGATCGGCCGCGAGGTCGCGCGTCACGAACCGTTCCTTGAGACGGCGGTAGTACGCCTCGTAGTCGGAAGTCTCGAACGACTGCGTCGTCCCATCGCCGAGGATCGCGTGCATCCGCCGTGGCGCGACGCCCTGAATTTTTTCGAGCAACTCGCCGTAGACGCAAAGCTGGATCAAGGTCGAGACCTTCGCCGAGCGTGCCAGCTTCGTGTCGGCAACCTCATAGTGCCAATCGCCGAACCGCGAAACGCCCGGAACAAGCATGAGAAAGTCGGCGACGCCGCTCCATCCAGCTTCCAGATCGAGAAAGACCGCGCCGTGGACGATCTCGGCGCCGGCCTCGAGGGCCGCGATGGTCTGCTCCGCGGCCCGGCGGCGGCCCGCGAGGTCGGGGGCGCCGCGAATCTCGACGACCGCTCTCCCTTCGGCGCGCAGCCTCTCGAGATAGGCGCGCTCGTGCGCCTGGCCCTTGCTCGCGATCAGCCGCTCTTCTTCCGAGGGCGCCGGCCGCCGCAGTTCGCCGAGCGCGACCCGGCCCTCGAGCACCGCCAGATGCTCGCACGCCATAAAGTCGACGAGGTCGCCGGCCGATAGCACGGGACGGCCTGCTATGCGCTCCACGACCAGATGGTGACACGCTACAATGCCAACACCCTGGCACTCCGAAAGCTGCCGGTCGCGCTCGCGTTCGCCCTCCTGCTGACGACGTCGGTCGTGCGCGCCGACGCGACGGCGCCTTGGCTTGAAACGCGTCCCGGACAGACGGCGCTCGTCGGGGCGGCCCCTTGGCCGATGAGCACGCCCGAAGCCGCGCTGACGAGCACCGAGCCGTCCGCCGCGGTCAATCCGGACGATTACACCGCACGCCCGGCCGACGCGCTCCATCAGCCGATCGGTCTGCGCGTCGTCATCCAACAAATCTACCTCGACGGCGTAGCCCTCGTGCGCCCCGAGGGAGCCTCGTGGTCCGCCTACGCGCGTCTCGACCAACTCGTTCCGGAGGTTCCGGCCGGCACGCGGCTCGTCGTCGCCGGGGGATTCGGAAACGCCACTGATTTCTTCGCGCAACTCGATACCCCGCAATCGGGCGCCGAGGAGATCGCGACGGGGACGGCGCTCGTCGCGCTCGGGATGGGGATCGCGCCGTACGACCCCGACGGTACGGCGTTTGTCCGCGTCAAGGTCGTCGTCGAGTCGGGGATGCAGCGCGGGCGCACCGGTTGGATTCCGGTCGGCTTTACCGGCCTGCCGGATCCCGGCGGAAACCCGGGCTGGACGGCCGAGCGCGCGTGTCGCTGCCGGCTCCTCGAATTCCGCTAGTACCCCGACCTAGAGGGCCACCGGCCGCTGCGGCAGCGCTCGCTCCCTGCCGATAACCGGGATGTGACGGAGGACACGCCATGCTTTCCTATGTGACCGGGCTACGCGCAGTGGCTATCGTCCTCGTCGTGGTGTACGAGATCGTCAAGCACGCGCCGGGGCTGCTCTTCCCCAACGCGATCGCACATCGCGCGGCGTTCGACGGGATGCAGGGATTCGAATTGTTCCTCGTCGTCTCGGGCTTCATTCTTGCGTACCCGACGTTGACCGCTCTGCGCGACGAAGGGGCCGCGTCACTCGACCTGCGTAGCTTCGCGCTGCGCCGTAACGCGCGTATTCTCCCCGCATATTTCGCGGCGCTGGCGCTCACGATCCTCGTTCCCTACGCCGCAGGTCGCTACGGCTTGACGGCGTTCGGCCACGCGGCCGCACTCCCGTCGGCCGCCAACATTCTCACGCAAGTCTTCTTCCTTCAAAATCATTTTCAAAACGACGCGTTCTGGGCGCTCGCGATTCAGATCCGCACGTTCGCACTCTTTCCGTTACTGTTTGCGGCATACATTCGTTGGCGCTGGTTGTTCGCGTTGCTCGTCATCGGCGCGGCGGCCGCCGACCTCACCTCGGCCGCGCACAGCTACGATCTGGGGGCGTTCGTCCCGTTCATGCTCGGGATCGTCGCCGCGGATATTCGCGTACGGCCCGCGCGCTGGGCGCGTTTCGCTCTGCCGTTTGCGATCGTCTGCGCCGCCGGAGCGTTCTTCTCCGATCCGTTCGTCGCGACGCTGCCTGGCCCGCGCCTCGCGTCGGGTATCGAAAGCTGGAATCCGCTGTGGGCGCTCGCCGCGTTCGCGCTCGTCGTCGGCTGCGGCGCGCTGCGCCCGATCGAACGGCTCCTTTCCCTTCCTGGAATAGCGAGCGTCGGAGCGGCCTCGTATGCGACCGCGCTCGTCGCCGAACCAGTCGTCGCCTACTTGCTGCGCAAGGCGACGCCGACGATCGGGTTACCGTACGCCGCGCTCAACGCGTTCGCGATCGCCTTCGCGATCGGCATCACCTTCTGGCTCGTCATCGACCGCCGGTTCGCCGAGAGGGCATCGCGTCAGAAAGCGCTCGACTGGTGCGAGGCCATTTTGATACGGCTGCGCGGCGCCTTCTTCGATCGCTCGCTGACCTTCGAAATGGCGCAAAGCGCCGAGACGCCGGCCGAACCGGCGCAGCCGGCGCAGCCGGCGGTCGGGTTCGGCGACCTCGCGATGCTCATCAAGCGCACGGGCTCCGCCGCCGATCTTGCCGCCGACATCAGCGCGACCCGTGCCCACTTCGCCGAACGGGGATCGTTCGACCCGTTCTATTTCGAGCCGCGGCGCGTCGTCGCTACCGTCGAAGACATTCCGGTCGAGGATACCCCCGTCGAAGATATTCCGCCGCCGCCCCGAACGATCCACTTCCACCTCGGACCCACGAGTTAGATGATGAACGGTCCTAGCGACGATCTTTTCCGCATCGAAGAGTTGCCCGCAAGCGGAAACCTTTCGCTCGAGTCGGTCAACGCAAGCTTGGAAAGCGCCGAAGCCGCCCTCAACGAGAAGCGGCGAGCGTTCGCCGAAGCAGCAGAGCGACGCGCCGAACTCGAAGCAAAGCTCGACGAAGCCCGCGCTGCCTACGTCGCGGGGCGAGAGACCCGCGAACAGACCGAAGGCACGGCCGGCGGCTATCGCGCGGCCGAACAGTTTGCCGCATCGGTTCGTGCCGAAGCCGATCGCAATGGCGAGCACGACCGCGCCCTCCACGAACGGATGGTCGAAGAGCGTGCTGCCTACGAAGCGACGCTTTTCCTGGCGCGCAGCACGCAACAGCGCGAGAACGAAGAGGGACTCGAGGCCGAACGACTCGATTTCGAGCGCCGGCTGGCGAGCGAGCTCGGTCGTCAGGCGAGCCTCGGGCGCGAATGCGAAGACGCCGAAGCGATCGCGTCGGCGCTACGCTCTAAAACGACATCGGCGCAAGTCGAGCCCACGCCGAACATCGACTCGGCGCGCACGCAGACGCCCACCGAAATGCCGATCCGCCCGCATGACGACGACGAGCGCGAACGGAAACGCCGCGATCTCGAGACGCTGATCGCTCAGTTGCGCGCGAACGAGAGGGCCGCAGCCCACGAGCGCGCTGAAGCCGAACGCCTCTTGGCGTTGCTCAACGAACCGCCACCGACGCCGCAGGGCGCCGCAACCCTTCCCGTTTTCGAAGAACGGCAGCCCGCTGTGGCTCCCGCGCCGCAACCAACGCCGGCCCGGCCACCTCGCACGGATGCGAATCTGGTGCGACCGAAGCCTATCGTCGACGGAACGGTCATTGCGATCGCCGAGACGATCCTGGGGCTCTTCGCGCGACGCCCGCGCAAGAAATAGCCGGTTAGTAAGCGGCCGGAATCACGAATGAAAACTCGCAAAACACGCCGTCTTCAGAATCGACGGAGATCGAGCCGCCGCCCTCGTCAACGACTCGCCGCTTAACCTCGCCCATCCCCCGAGACAATTCCGGCGAGAACACGAAGCCCGCCACCTCCGCCGCATCGAGTTCGGTCGCGGCCTCGAAATCGAGCAAGCCGCTTTCGACCGCCCGCGCGCGTAGACGGCCGATGTCGAGGCCCGCACCGTCGTCGCGAAAGCTGAAGGCGAGCTTTTGGTGGGTTGCATCGCGAACGTGCCGAACCTCGATTCGTCCGGCACGCGGTTTCCCGACGGCGGCGCGCCGCGCCGGCATTTCGATGCCATGCGCCACGGCGTTGCGAGTCAACTCTTCGAGAATGTCTTTGATCAACGCGCGCCACTCCGGCTGTTCGAGTCGCACGTCGAAACCATCGATGTCGACGACGACTTCCTTCCCGGCTTCGGCCGCAACTCGTTGCGCGAGCGCCACGATCTGAGGCCCGATGTCGCCTTCACGGGTCGCCTTGGGCGCATTGAGCCTCGCGCGCAGGCTCTGCAGATCGTCGAGTTCGGCGCGAAATGCCGACTGCTCCATGACCAATCCCAAGAAATCGTCCCCACCCAGAGGCTCGCGACCCTCGATCTCGGCGACTCTCCGTTCGTACGTCGCGGCGCAGCGCTCGAAATACGGAATCCCCGCCTGCATCGCCCACTGCTTGATCGCGCGGACACGTCGCAATATCTCGCCGGCCCGCCCGCGAAACGCCTCGAAACGTGCCGCCAACGGAACGTCGCCGGCGCGCAGCGCGGCATCGATCGCGCGGAGTTCCTCCTGCACCGACGAGGCAAACGACGCGACGATCTCGGCGCGAACCCCGACGATGTCGCACAAGAGGTCGAACTGTTTCGCTTTGGTCGCGTCGGCGATCCATGCTTGCCGATCGCGGCGCGACCGCTCGGTCACGTCGTCGACGACGACCAGCGCGCGCACGATCTCTCCCCCCTCGACGATCCGCCGGAACGCGAACGACAGCGTGCGCGGCATACTCGTCGCATCGGAATCGAGCACCATGACCTCGACGTCTTCGAGCGGGTTCGCGGCGACGACGTCCGCTTCGCTTCTTTTGAGGTCGAACAACGCCGCGAGGTAATCGCGCGCGATCCTGAACCGCGGCTCCGGAAGCACGCGGCGCAAAATGCTGAGGAGGTTCTCGTCGCGAAGCGACGGGAGCCGAAAGAGCGTTTGAAGCTGCGGGGAGTAGCTCGCCTGAATCTGGTAGGCGGCATCGATGACGAGCAGCGGCGACGGCGAGGCGGCCAGGATCGCTTCAGCTTCGCGGCGCGCGTTTTCCGTCGCGGCGAGGCGCGACGCGAGCGAGTCATTGACGATCTCGAGTTCCACCGCGCGATCGAGCGACTCGGCTTGCAGGCCGCCCATCCGGCGCACCAACCCGATGACGAACGCCGCGAGTCCCAGGATGGCAACAACGACGAGAAGCCAGACAACGATCGGCGACAGCGTGATCCGGGCGTAGGACCCGAGCACGATCGAAGCGGCGACGAACGCCACGATGCCTGCGACCGCGAGCCATGGCGGCGGGATCGCCCGCACGACGCTCAGAGCGTCTCGTCCTCCGTCTGCTCGATCAGCGCTGCGCGTTTTTCTTCCAAGCGCGTCTTCTTGCGCTTGTCCTTGTGAGACCCGGCCGGCCGAAGATTCACCGGCGGCCCGAGCCGCGGGACCGCGGTCTTGCGTTTCCGCTTCTTCGCCATCGCGCTGCCTCCGAAACTCGAGCACCGGCGCGATACTTCGTCCTCTTTAGAAGCTAGCCCCCGTGCCGACGAAGAGGCTAACCTTTGTGCCTTGCCGCGGTGCGTTGACGAGGCTCCACGAGTGGTCGCCGCGCAGTCCGTAATCGACGAAGGCAGGCATGTTTCGCAGGATGCGCCGCGCGATCCCGAATTCGTACGTCACCATGCTGTAGCGCACCGGAACGTCATGCACCGGATTGGTATTGGTCGCGACCAAATGCTCGTTCATGATGTTCGGGAAGAGGTACGCACTTCCGAAAAGGCCTGAAGGTTTGTCGTTGCGGAGCATCGGCGGAAGGACCTCGGCGCCGAACCCGATCCCCTCGATGTCCATCGTGTAGTTCGAGGCGCGATAGAGGTTCGCAAAGGCCAAGAACACCGAAGTCGATGGGAGGCGGAAGCCAGTATGCTCCTGCACCGTCCATTCGCGCGAGTTGAACGTCGCCGATTTCTTGTTCACGCACGTGATCGATTGAATCAGGTCTTGACAGCCTCCGATCAAGGCGCGGCCGGCGAGTTCGCGATCGTCAAATTCCGCCATGACCGACGTCGCGTGATCGAACATCGGGATGGTCAGCACGACACGCAGCCCGGGCGCCGGATACGACGAGAGGCGCTGCGACATCTGCGTGCTGGCGACCCCGCCCGGGACGAGTTCGCCGGCGATCAACGCGGTCGAACCGGACCAACGTGGAAGGATGACCGGCATCGCGACCGAGAGCGCTTCCGGCTCAACCTGAGCGGGCGCGATCGAGGTGTCGAGCAGCGGGATCATCTTGCTGAAGTCGTCGGCGGCCGCCGCGGGCGACCCTAACAGGCTACTGAAAAAGAACGCCGCCAACGCGGCGAGGGCGGTGAGCGTCGATCCCACTGATCGTCCCTTCAAGGGCACGGCGCGATGCGCCAAGGGCGCGGTCTTTTAAGTGGACCTCGTGAGGGAGGCTTTGCCGAGCAAAGGGTGGCCCGCCTGCTCGAAACCGTTGGACACCCGGTTAAGATTCCGTCTACTTGCTAGTTTGGTCCGTTTACCAGCTACCGGTGGCGTCCGTGCCCTCCGAAGTGGATCCCGATCCCGAGACTATAGTACGGTCCGTAGCAGCACGGATACGGATAGTAAACGGGGTATGACGGATAATAGACCGGGTAATCCGGGGCATAGTAGTACGATGGCTCGGCCGCGTACGGATACGCCTGATACCCGGAGTCCTCGTGGTATCGGGTGTCGATTTCGTAAGCGAGCAAGGCCGAGCCGCGCGGCTCGCCGACGACCGTCACCGACATTCCGGGGGCCAGCCGCAGACCGGTCGGATTGATGACGGTTCCGTCGTGTAAGGTGATGCGATCGTCGTACCCGCGGTCGTCGCGGACCGTCAGCGCGTAGTGCCCATCGAAGCTCACGATCCGGCCGTGCACCGTTTCCCCTTTAACGGCGTAACTCGGCGGCTGCGCGTAGGCTGGGGGTTGCGCGTAACTCGGTTGAGCGAGCGCCGGCGTGACGACGAGCGCGATCAAGATCAAGATCAAGCCGCCGGCGAGCGATAAAGCGTTCTTCAAGAGGCTTCCTCCTTCGTCTAGTATAGGACGCGGAGCGGCCCGCGTCCTGAGAACGAACAGGCGTCAACGGCGATACGCGCTCGCGTCCCGCCGGGCAAAGACCCTTGCGTCGATCGAGTACGCGCCGGGACCGACCAGCATCAATACGATCATCACGGCGAGGTGGCTGAGCGGCAATTCAAAAGCTGCAGGTCCGCCGACGAATCGGCCGCCGTTTGCGAGATGGTAGCCGAAGATCGCGACGAGCATATCGACGGAGATGAACAGCGCGACGAGCGGCGTGAGAAAGCCGGCGATCAGTAAGATTCCGCCGCCGAATTCGGCAAGCGCGGAAGCCGCTTGCAGCCAGCCTGGAACGCCAAGTATCGGTCCGGCATCGTCCCAGTGCATCGGATTCTCGATCTTCGGCAAGCCATGGAGAACGAACGCGAGCCCGACGACGACGCGGAGCAGCAAGAGCGCCAATGAATAACGTGGGCTGTGAAGCGGAACGAAGGTGTGCATGCCGACTTTTATCCCCATCTCCCGGGCGAAGCAAGCGGTAGCTCGGCATCTGCTCGCTCCGGCTGGATATAAGCTCAGCGGAACGGGTATGAGATCATTTGTGGCTTCTGCGGAAACGCGGCTGCACGAAGGCGACCGCGAGTGCGGTTGCATCAACACAAAATAACAAGGAGCTTGTTCTTGAAAACACTTCGATCCAATCTGACCGCCGCGCTCTGCAGCCTCGCGTTGCTCGGTTTGACATCGGTCGCGCTGAACGCGCAGACCGTTGCGCCGCCGACGTTCGACAATCCGTATTGCGGCTCGATGCAAAACGGCACTTGGGTTCCGACCGGAAACTGCAACCCGGTCACCAATGTGGGATCGTTCGCCCGCGTCAACGGGACGATCATCGCGGTACGCGGCCATCTCGTGACCTTGCAGCAGACCGATCGTACCCTCGTGATCAACGATCAGCCGGCACTCGATATGGAGACGACGGGCAAGGTCGCCGTCGGACGCTCGATCGAAGCGTCGGGCTACTGGCGAAACGGCACGTTCTTCGCGACGAACCTGCAGTAAGACAAAGCGTCTAGCGCGCGGCAGCCGGTCTCGGAATGAGGCCGGCTGTTTTCATTTATTTTCTTCCGCTCTAGTCGGCCGCGCCTTCGGTCGCGTAGAGTGCGTCGCACTTTGCGGCAAAAACGGCGTCGCTTTCGGTCAGACCCTGGATTTTGTGCGTCCAGATCTCGACCGTCACCCTTCCCCACGCGACGTGCAGATCGGGATGGTGTTGCTGCTCTTCGGCCATCTGGCCGACACGTTTGGCGAATTCCATGGCGTCCTTGAAGTCGTCGAAGCGGAACGTGCGGGTCAAGTAGGTGTAGTCACGCTCCTTGCCGTCGCGTCCCGATTGCAACGTCCACTCCGAATCGATCTGTGCTAGGAACGGCGCCAATTCGTCACGCGTCAACGGCGGAACGCCGCCGCGACACGGAACGCATTGTTTTTCTGCGAGTTTGCTCATCATTCAACCCGCCGCTTCGACGCTCGGCGACGTTAGCCATCGAGGGCGAGCGTCGCGAAGGTCGCCAGCCAATGCTCGCCCATGTAGTCGTCTGCCAAATGCGGGAGCGTTTGCTGCAGACATTTCTCGGCCGTTTCGAGCGCGCGGTCGCGCCGAGCGTCGTTGCTCGAAAATGCCGCCGCGAGCTGCCTGAGAGTCCACGCCCTTGACAGGTTGAACCCGTCGAGGTGCGCGATTTGACCGTCACCGCGATCGCTGACGGTCGCGAACTCGAACAGCGCCGCCGGCTCGCCGGCCTCGAAGCGAGGCAAGAAGCGATCGAACCAGCGAGCGAACTCGTCGGCGGGAAGGCAACGCAGCATGCACACTGCCTCGGTGAGCGCGGCCGAGAGGAAGCTGTCGCCGTCGGGCTCCCATCCCTGAGCGTCGGCGTCGTGCGCATACCAGCCACGAGCCTTCCGGCGGGCGAGGGCGGCGAGCGGTTCGTTTCCGAAAGCCGTACTGTAGTCCGCAACGAGTACTAGGGCGAATGCGCTGTTGCCGTGCGTTCCAGCGCGGGTGGGATAGGTTGCCTTCGGAAGATACTCGATGAAACGCTGGGCGAACGCGTCGCTCAACGGCGCGAGCGCCGTCGACCAAGTCCGATCATCGTGCGCGATGAGCTCCGTCGCCAGCGCGAGCAGCCACGCCCAGCCATACGGCCGTGCAAAGCCGGCTCGCCTCGGCTGCTGCAAGTACGCGAGCTCGCCCGCGACGTTGCCGCGCGTGAACCGTTGTGACAAATGGTCGCGGATCGCTTGAGCCTCGGGAAGCGCGGGAAATCGGCGCAACAAACGGGCCAGCATCCAATGACTGTGCACGCACGAATGCCAATCAAAGCTGCCGTAGAAGATCGGATGCAGAACCTGCGGCTCGAGGAGGTCCCCCGGCCTGTTGATCACATGATCGAGCTTGCTGGGATACTCGCGAGCGACGTGACCGAGCGCGATCCGCGCAAAGCCCGATGCCGTCTCCGGCATCAGTTGAAGGCTCATCGCCTCGATCATATCACTCCCGAAAGGCCATCCGTGGCTGCTTGGGTTTTACATGTGATGGCGGCGGGCGACGTCGACCTCGTCGGCGTTGAACGCGCCGTGCCCCGTGTGCGCCAGGGCGCCGGTTACGGTGACTTGCATGCCGGGTTGTAACTTTATCCCGGTCGGCCTGATGATCGTTCCTTTATGGAGGAACACGGTTCGACCGCCGGCGAGCGTGAAGCTCGAACCTTGAACGGACTGAATGACGCCGGTTAACTGATGGGGGCCGCCTTGAGCGACGGCCAGGCCCGGAGAAGCGATGAGCGCAGCCAAGAGAAAGACGCCGAAGAGTCTACGAGGGTTCATGAACGTGTGTCCTTTCGCGGTTGTTCGGGTGCCGAGAAAACGAAGGTTCGGTATTTTACCGTTCCCAAACAACGCGAGGGCCAAAACCGACCTTAGGGGCTTTGCGTCGGCCGTATCACCGGCGCAGCGCTCGCCAGAGCGAGCGAACCTCCTGAAGCAGCGTCGGAGCCGGCCCCGGTTCCGGCATGGCCGAGCCCGATTGTTGCGTCATCAGGTCGACGAGTACCGGATACACGAGCTGCGCCGCGGCGGGGTACGTCACGGGGTCGATGAAATCGTGGCGCCGGTCGAGATTGGTGAAAGAGTACGACTGAATCCTCGCAGTCCCGTCCGCCCACCTAGACCAGAGCCTCGCGCTCACCGAATTGTTGCAAGCCGGATCCCTGCTGTTGACGACGATGACGCAACGGTCCGCGAGCGGTGGTGCGCGGTGCGAGAGCTTGACGACGGAATGGGCGAACTCGAGCAGCCGCGCAAGCGTCCGCGTCGGATACCTAGGATACGCGTAAGGTGGGTCAAGGCGCTCGCGCTCAAAGGGATTCCACCAGAACCAACGGTTGGGGAAGCGGTTGTAGAAGCCCGTTACAACGCGGCCGAGCCGGTAAGAGAACCATGGGAGCGCGATAAACGGCGCAATCGGCATGACGGTTCCGATCCGGGTGCATTGCGCCAGCCACGCCGCGATCACGCCGCCAACCGACAGACCGGCCGTGTCGATATGTTCGCCGAGGCCGCCGGCGATGCGTATGGCGCGCAGTGCCGCCGCCTGCAGATCGACGACAGAGAGCCGCTCGAGCGCCCGCGTCATCCGGCGACGGCCGTGCCGAGGCTGCAGCGGAATATAGACGTTGTAGCCCCGCTCGAAGAACAAGCGGCCAAGTGGTTCGAGCTGCGGCGGAGCGCTCGTGAAGCCGTGCCACAACACCATCACGCGGTCTGTCCGCTCCCCGTGAAGCATCGCAATCGAGCGGCACTGGGGACGGATCCCCTCATCTTGCCGCTCTGCTTCTGCGGTTTTTTCGAACTCGGCAACCGCTTCGGCGTAGGTCATTCAGGGGCGTTCTCAGCGCGCAGTTCGGGGCCTGCGCGAGTGTTCGCGTCGTCCTGCAGGCCGCCCTTATGTTCTATCGGGCTCTGCGGCGCCGCACTATCTGCCGATTTGGGCCAGTTTCCACCGTTTCAGCATTACGTTGGGCCACGCTCGCCCCACAGAAACAAGCCGAGGGCGTAGCGCGCTGCGGAATTCGGGGAACACCTCTCACGTGCACCCTCGCGACCCTGCCCGGGGAATAACCAGGAGCCAGTTCGTGGCGCGGACGTCCGTTACGGCGCTGGCGTTGCAACTCTCAGCCGGTGCGCCGGCGAAGGCAACGACGCCGGCGCCGCGGTACGAAACGGCGACCTTTGTGCTGAACGTCAACGGCGAGGACCGCCGCCTGACGGTCGAGCCCCGCGTCACGCTGCTTGATGCGCTGCGAGACCGGCTCGGCTTGACGGGCACGAAGAAGGGCTGCGACCAGGGTACTTGCGGCGCGTGCACGGTCGTCGTCAACGGGCGCAGGATCGACTCGTGCCTGACGCTCGCGGTGATGCACGAAGGCGATCGCCTGACGACGATCGAGGGTCTCGCCAAAGGCGAGCAGCTCCATCCGCTCCAGGCTGCCTTCATCAAGCACGACGCTTTTCAGTGCGGGTATTGCACGCCGGGTCAGATCATGTCGTGCGTCGGCATGGCCAACGAGGGCCATGCGATCAACCGCGGGACCGTCCGCGAACAGATGAGCGGCAATATCTGTCGCTGCGGCTGCTATCCGCATATCGTAGATGCGATCCTCGAGTGGAAGGGATCTTCATGAATCCGTTCCGCTACGCGAGGGTTGACAGTGCGCCGGCCGCGATCGCCGCGGCGCTATACGAGGATCGGGCGCAGTTCGTCGCGGGCGGAACGAATATCCTCGACCTCATGAAGATCTACGTCGAGCAGCCATCGCTGCTCGTCGACATCAACCGGTTGCCGATCTCGAAGGTCGAACGGCGCGGCGACTTGGTGCACATCGGCGCCCTTGCCCGAATGAGCGATGTCGCGGCGAATGATGCTGTGCGTCAGGCCTTTCCGATGGTCGCGATTGCGCTCGAGCAAAGCGCATCGCCGCAATTACGCAACATGGCGTCGATGGGCGGCAATCTTCTGCAGCGCACGCGGTGCGCATACTTTCGCGATCCGGCGACGCCGTGCAACAAGCGCGCGCCAGGCAGCGGGTGCGGCGCGATCGGGGGCGAGAACCGAATGGAGGCCGTCCTCGGCACGAGCGAGCACTGCATCGCCACTCATGCCTCAGATGTCGCCGTGCCGCTTATGGCACTGAATGCGGTGGTGCACGTCGCGGGACCGCTTGGCGATCGCGACGTCTCCTTAAGCGATTTCTACCGGTTGCCCGCGACCACGCCGCATATCGAGACGGTTCTGGCCCACGGCGAGCTGCTCACCGGCATCTCGGTGCCTGCGCTTCCCTATGCTTCACGCTCGACCTATCTCAAGGTTCGCGATCGAGCGCAATACGAGTTTGCCCTCGCCTCCGCGGCAGTCGCACTCGACCTCGCGGGCGGGACGATTCGCCAGGCGCGCGTCGCCCTCGGTGGGGTTGCCACGATCCCATGGCGCTCGCGCGAGGCGGAACGTGTTCTCGCCGGCGCTCTTGCCACCCGAGCGACGTTCGAACGCGCGGCGGAGGCGGCGTTGCTCGGCGCGCGGGGCTACGGGAAAAACGACTTCAAGATCGCGCTTGCGAAGCGCACGCTCGTTCGCGCGCTGGAGATGGTGGCTACATGAGTCAGTCCTTGCTCGGCGCGCCTCGAGATCGCGTCGACGGACCGGCGAAAGTTACCGGCCGAGCGGTCTACACGGGCGACAATGCTGTCACCGCAATGGTGCACGCAGTCGTCGTTGAGAGTAGGATCGCGAACGGTCGCATCACGACGATCGATGAAGCCGCCGCTCGATCAGCTGCGGGCGTCATCGAGATCATGACGCACCTCAACGCGCCCCGCGTCAACGCGCGCAAGAGCAACGCCAACGACTCGCTTCTTTTTCTGTTGCAAGGAGATACGGTCGAGTTCGACCGCCAACCTGTGGCCGTCGCGATCGCCGAGACCTTCGAGCAAGCGATGCATGCAGCGCAGCTCGTGCGCGTGACGTACGAGGCGCACGCACCGACAACCGACCTCGCGTTAGGCGCGCGGTTCGTTCCCGAGCAGGTTCAGGGCGAGCCGGCGCTGCACCGGCGCGGCTCGCCCGAGGACGCGTTTGCGCAGGCGGCGGTCAAGGCAAAGCAGACGTACCGCACGCCGACCGAGCACCACAATCCGATGGAGACACACGGCACGGTCGCTCAGTGGATCGGAGATCGCCTCACCCTGTACGATTCGACACAGGGGGTATTCGGGGTCCAAAGCCACATCGCGACGATGTTCGGCATCGATCCGACGCACGTCCGCGTCGTCGCGCCCTTCGTCGGCGGAGCCTTCGGTTCTAAGGGCCAGATGTGGTCGCACGTGCCGCTCGCGGCAATGGCCGCCAAACTCGTGAAGCGGCCGGTGAAGCTCCTGCTCACGCGTCCGCAGATGTTCGGCTGGGTGGGGCACCGCCCGCAGACGGCGCAGGCGATTTCGCTCGCCGCCACTCGCGACGGACGCTTGCAGTCGGTGACTCACGACGTCGTGAACGAAACCAGCATCTCGGATGAGTTCGTGGAACCGTGCGCCGTCTTCAGCCGCGACCTCTACGCCGTGCCCAACTACGCGATGTCCCATACACTAGCGCGCCTGCACATCAGCAAGCCGACCTATCAGCGCGGGCCGGGCGAGTCTACCGGATCGTTCGCGATGGAGTCCGCGATGGACGAACTGAGTTACGCACTCGGCCTGGACCCGCTCGAACTTCGTCTGCGTAATTATTCCGACGACCATCCCGACTCGGGCAAGCCGTACAGCAGCAAGCGTTTGCGCGAATGCTATGCGCGCGCGTCCGAACGGTTCGGCTGGAGCACGCGGAACCCGAACGTGCGCTCGACGTCGCGGGGCCGAATGCTCGTCGGAGCCGGCATGGCGACGGCCTCTCGCGCGGTGCACCGGAGCGCCGCGACGGTGCGCATCCGCATGAACGCCGACGGCTGCGTCGTCGTGCAATGCGGCACGATCGAACAGGGGACGGGTTCGCCGACGGTCTTCGGCCAACTGGCCGCGGAGATTCTCGAGATCGCGCCGGACCGCGTCCGTTTCGAGTGGGGTAATACGGATCTGCCTGAGGCGCCGCTCGCCGCGGGATCCCAGACGGCCGCGAGCGTCGGCTCGGCCGTCGTGGCCGCCGCACGGCGCCTGCGCGAGCGCCTCGCCTCGACGAACGGCAGCCCGCCCGCTGAGGGCGTCGAGGTTCAGATCGAAGACAAACCCGCTGCCGATGAGGAGGCGCACGCGACGCAGAGCTTCGGCGCACACTTCGCCGAAGTCGAAGTCGATCCGGACGTAGGCACCGTTCGCGTGGCGAAGTTCGTCGGCGCATTCGACGGCGGCCGCATCCTCAACGCCAAAACGGCGCAGAGCCAATTGTTGGGTGGAATCGTCTGGGGAATCAGCATGGCGCTATTCGAGGACACGCGGTACGACGCGCGCACAGGTCGCATCATGAATGCGAATCTCTCCGAGTACCTCGTGCCGACGAACGCGGACATTCCGGACGTCGACGTGATCATCGTCGAAGGTGACGACCCGTTCGCGAACCCGGCCGGCGTGAAAGGGATCGGCGAAGTCGGCATCTGCGGTTCTGCCGCGGCCGTCGCGAACGCCGTCTACCATGCGACGGGCATTCGGATTCGCGAACTCCCGATCACGCCGGACAAGCTTCTCGCATAGCGCGAGACCGATTGAGACGCGAGCAGAACGCGGAACGAATTGGTAGCGCCAACGGGAGTTGAATTCTCTGAGAGGGGGACATCAAATGACCCGCTCGATTACCTCACTCTAAGTCAATTGTGCGACGAAGAGGCCGGCCGGCCGCTGACGTGTTCGCCGCTGCGAACCACGACGACCGGGATCGGACTGTTTCGGATCACGCCTTCGGCGACGCTTCCGAGAACGAAGCGATCGAGCCCGCGGCGGCCATGCGTTCCGAGAGCGATTAAATCGGCGCCCGAGGCTTCGGCGCTCGCGATGATAACCTCGGCGGTGTCATTGCCGTGCACGGTGAGCGTAGCGCTCTCGACGTGAAGTCCCGCAGCCAGTCTTTGTGCGACCTCGAAGCTAACTGGCGCGTTCTCCTTTTCACCAACGACGTGACAGAATATGATCCGCGCGCTGTCGGTGGCCGCGAGATCGATCGCAAAATGCGCCGCCGCCGTCGCCGGGGCCGAGCCATCAGCTGCGATGAAGATTCGATGAAACGGAGCTCGGCCGGCCGCCGGCGTGAATTCTTCGTTGATTACAAAGACGGGAACCGTGGCGGTGCGGAGCACGCCTTCGGCCACGCTGCCGGCGACGAGCCGTTCGACTCCGCGTCGTCCGTGCGTTCCCATGACGATCGCCTCGGCGTGACGCTCTTGGGATAGGCTCACGATCTGTTCCGCGATGTTGCCCTTGAGCGAAACCGTCGTCGCAGGGATCCCGGCTTTTCGAACCCTGGCGAGCGCCTCATCAAGAATTTCCCGTTCGTCCGCCTGGAGAATATTGAGGGCGGCGGTCGGATCGCCACCGTAAGGCGTCACGCTTTCGGCACACACAGCCACGATGTTGATGGCGTGGACGATAAGGAGCTCAGCTCCACGCGGCCGCGCCAAGTTTAGAGCCAACGCCAAGGCAGAGTTCGCCCCGGCCGATCCGTCGACCGGGACCAAGAACGTTTTCATGCGCCAAGCATAGTGAACCAGCGAGAAGGCGCTATGAACGAACGTTCACCATTCGGTCGCAGCACCAGGGTCGGCCCACCCCGGCATGTATCGCTCATCGCTATTATTCTCCAGCCTCGCTCCCGCTGGGCCTGCTTTGGCCTAACTCGTCGTCCTCGCAAAGCGAATGCTCGCGAGCCCCAAGACGAAAACGCCGAACAGGACCGTCGCGAGCGCAGATGACCACAGATCGCGGAGACCCGCGCCGCGAACGATGATGCCGCGCAAGATGTCTAAGAAGTACGTGAGCGGCAGCATGTAACTCACGGCCTGCATGACCGGCGGCATCAGCTCACGTTCGAACAGCATCCCCGAGAGCAAGACGGACGGCAGCAGGATGAAGGCGGCCATCAGCATCGCCTGCATCTGCGAGCGTGCGAAGGTCGAGATCAAGAGGCCGAGCCCGAGCACGGTCAACAGAAACCCGATTCCCAAGAGCAGCAGCAGCAGCAGATTTCCGGCGATCGGGACGCCGAAGACCCAGTGCATTGCCGCCAGGACGAGCAGGAAATCTAAGAATCCGACGATGCCGTAAGGAACGAGTTTTCCGAGCATCAGCGCCGTCGTTCCGATCGGAGTCACCAGGATTTGATCGAGTGTCCCGCGCTCGCGTTCGCCGACGATCGAGAGCGCCGTCAGCATGATCGTGATGTTCTGCATGACGAGTCCGATCAGGCCCGGGACCAGAAAGTTCGCGCTGCGTAAGGACGGATTGAACAACATTCGCGGCCGTACGTCGACCAGCGTGGGGATCCCGTTCATCGGACTCAAACGCTGCGAGATTGCGGTTCCGATCTCCGCCGCCGAGCCGTAGGCGCTTTGCGCGATCGCAGAATCCGAGCCATCGATCAGAACTTGCATCGACGACGGTTTCCCCCGAGAGACGTCGGCAGAAAAGTCCTCGGGGAAATCGAAACCAACGTGAACTTTGCCGGCGACGATCTCTTGCAGTAGCGCCTCTCGCGACGGCGCGACTGAGACGATGTCGAAGCCGCGTGACGCTTTGAGGCCATCGACCACTTGCTCGGCAAGCCGGCCGCGGTCTTCACTATAATAGGCCGAACGAATATGCTCGACATTCAGGTTGATGGCATAACCGAAGAGCAAGAGTTGCATCAGCGGCATCGCGAGCGCGAGCGCGAGCGTCGCCGGATCGCGGACGACGTGGCGAATTTCCTTATAGAACACCGCGTTCAGGCCGTGGACATCGAACAACGCTCTCACGTGTTCTGCTCCCGCGTCAGCGCGACGAAGACGTCTTCGAGCGTCGGCTCGATCCGCTTGACCGCTTCCGGCCCCGTCAAGCCGTGCAGATCTCCGGCGATTTTCTGGGGCGTGACGCTCAAGTCGACGATAACGTGAACCTCTCGTCCAAAGATCGTCGCGTCCTTTACGTACGGGAGCGCGCGCAAGGCGGAGAAGACCGCCATGATCTCGTGCGCGTCGACGGCGTACCGCACGGTCCCCGGCTGCTCGACGTCGGGGAGCCGGCGAAGGTCGTCACCCGATCCGCAGGCGATGAGTTTTCCGTCGAAGGTATAGGCGACCTCGGAACAGCGTTCAGCCTCGTCCATGTAGTGGGTCGTCACGAAGAACGTCTTGCCCCCTCCGGCCAATTGGAAGAGCAAATCCCACAATTCTCGCCGTGCGACCGGATCGATCCCCGCCGTCGGCTCGTCGAGGAAGACGATTGGCGGGTCGTGCAGCAGGGCGCAGGCCAGCGCGAGCCGGCGCTGCCAACCGCCGGACAGAATTCCGGCACGCGTTTGCAAAAACTTCCCGATTCCGGTCAACTCGATGACCGATGCTTTCCGTTTTTCCCTGCGTTCCTTCGACAACTCGTAAGCGCGCGCGTAGAATTCCATGTTCTCTTCGGCCGTGAGGTCGGTGTACATCGCAAAGCCCTGCGCCATGTAGCCGATCCGGCGCCGAACCTCGGAACTGTCGCTTACGACGTCGAGACCGTCGATCTGCGCGCTTCCCGCCGTCGGCATCACCAGGCCGCACAGCATCTTGATCGTGGTCGACTTGCCGCTCCCATTGGGGCCGAGGAAGCCGAAGATCCCGCCGCGCTCGATCGAGAACGAAACGCCGTCGACGACGTTTCGTTCCCCGTAGCGTTTGGTGAGCGCGTCAGCGCGGATCGCCGGCGCGCTCACGAGGCGCTGACCGCGACCGTGGTTCCGCCGTAAAGCCGATGGTTCGGGTCGTGAACCCGGATCTTGACGCCGAATACCAATTCGGCGCGATCCTCCGCTGTTTGCACGTCGCGGGGGGTGAACTGGGCCGAGAGGTCGTGCTCTTCGTCGACGCCGACGAACGTCTGTCCCGGCAGCGCATCGCTTCGCACCACGAAGCGTCGACCCCGCCCGAACGTCTGCAGGTCGCGTTGTGGCACGTAGATGCGGACGTACGGATCCTGCAGCGTATCGACGCTGACCGCCGTGGCTTGCGATGCGAGGAGATCGCCGGGATGGAGATCGATCGCTTCGACCACGCCGTCGACCGGCGTCCCGATCACCGTCTCCTTTAGCGCAACCTGTGCCGCGTCCAGCGCAGCATTGGCGGCCTGAAGGTTGGCTCGGGCCTGTGCAATCTCTTCGGGACGTGGGCCTTCGCGCGTCAGCGCTTCAGTCGCCGCGGCGGCACGCACATTGGCTGCTGCGGCTTGCGGATCGAACGGCGCCTCGGCGCGCTGAAGTTCGGCGAGTTGATTCGCGGCTCGCCGAGCGCGGTCGCCCGCGCTCTCGAGGGCCGCACGCGCCTGATCGCGCGAGGAACGCGCTTGATCGACGGTTTGCTGTGCGACGTCGCCGGTTCTTCCGAGCGACGCTTGGCGAACGTAGCTTCTCTCCGCGAAGACGTACGCCGCTTGTGCGGCTTCGACGGCGGCTCGTGCGTCGCGGAGATTGTTACGCGCTGCGCCGAGCTGCGGTCCTTGCTCGCGCGCGACCTTCGTATAGGTCGCTTGGGCGGCTTGGGTTTGCGACGCCGAGCGTGCGATCTCGGCGGGTCGCGACCCATGCAAGAGCTCGGAGAGCTGCTCCTGCGCTTGCGCGAGCCGAGCTTGCGTCTGCGCAACCGAAGAACGTTCGGCGCCGTCTTCCAGTCGAACGAGGACTTGACCGGCGTGCACGCGATCGCCGGCCGCGACGAACACCTTCGAAACGCGCCCGCCGGTCGTGCTGCCGACTTCGACCGCCTCGGTATGCAGCGTCCCACTGTAGACGGTGGGCGCGCGCCCGCAAGCGCAGAAAGCCGCGATCGCGATAAATGCGACCGCGGCCGGCTGTGACCGCACCGAGCGGATGTCCATCCACGAATGGCTTCGTTCGGCTCGTCGCGCGTGCCTACGAAATTGCTGCGGGATAGGACTTCGGCTAACCCTAACCGGCTACGCCAGGAAAGCGGCGCGCCAGCCTACGAGAAGGGAGCGTGCATCAGCCGCTCTTCGATGGACCTGGCTCTCTTCGGGAACCGTCAGAGCACGCAGCCTTCTGGCTGACAGTCCTCTTCGCGCTCCCCGCCACCGCGGTCATCGGCTTCTTCATCCACCAGTCGGTCGGCATATCGCAAGTTGCGCTGTTCATCGTCGTCGCGATGATCTACGTGACGCTCGCACGGGGACGTCTGCTCGGTTCGAGCCTCATGGTTCACGAAACGCAGTACCCGCGCGTCTTTGCCATCGTCAAGCGCGCGTGCGCCGCCCTCGACATTCCTGTGCCGTTGGTGTTCGTCCGTGAAGACAACTACGTTCCGGTTGCGGCACTCGGTTTCGGCGAACCGTACGCGCTGGTGATATCCAGCCATTGGATCGAGGTCTTTCGGGACGACGAACTCGCGTTCGTGATCGGCCGCGAACTCGGACACATCGCGGCGGGACACACCCGTTATCTCTCGCTGCTGAGCGTAAACGGTAACGAAAATCCGTTTATCTCCGCAATCTTCGGCGCGTGGCTGCGGCGCTGTACGACGACCTGTGACAAAGTCGGGCTGCTTTGCTGCGGTTCTCTGGACGCAGCGGTTCGAGCGATTGGCGTTGCGTCGTTCCACGAGTTCGGCCGCCAAATCGATTACAAGGTCTTCGCGGAGCAGTCCCAAGAGATCGAGAACGACGCGGTCATGCGCTGGGGCGCGTGGCTTGGAAGCGAGCCGTACGCGACGATGCGAATCTCGTCGTTGCGCCAATTCATGACCTCGCACGCCTACGAAATTGCCGAGCGGTGGTTTCGTCGCGAACGAACCGCCGAGCCGCCGGCGCTCCCGGCGCCGGGTTCGAGCACGGTACAACGCGTCGACTGCTCGACCTGGTGGCGCCGCTTCTGGGCATTTTCGATCGACGTCATCGTCGTGCTTGGGATCCTCGGGTCCATTCACAGCGTCACGTCCTCGCCATCCGCGCTCGGCGAGATTAGTATCGGTGGGGTCAAGGGGACGAGCTACCTGGTATTCTTTCCCTTTGCTCGCGCGATCGCTTTGCTTACGGTCTATCTCGCAGTTCTCGTCGCGGTCGTCGGCCAGACGGTCGGCATGATGATTATGGGACTGCGCGTCGTGACCCGCGACTTTCGGCGGCCGGGAATCTTTCGCACGCTTTTCCGTTACCTTATCGCTGCCGTGATATGGCCGCTGATCGCCATCCTAAGTCCGTTCGCTCAGCGGATCTATCTGCACGACAGATTTACGAGCACGCGAGTGATCGCAGTCGAGCGCCTCATGGTGCGGGCGGTGGCTTCGACGCAATGAGCGTCACGGAAAGGTGGGGATAGGTGCGAAACATCGGCGTAATCGGTTACGGTGCCGTTGGCCGCGGGACGGCGTCCTTGCTTGCGAATCGCGGCGATGCTGTGCGCATCGTGCAGCGGAAGAAACCGAAAGTACTCCCCGACGGATGCACCTTTCACGCGGCTGATTCTACGGATCGCGAAGCGACGATCCGAGCATGCGCCGGGGTAGATGCGGTGGTTTGCTGCCTCGGCTTCCCGTACGATTCGGTTCTCTGGAAGCGCGTCTGGCCGCAAACAATCGCCAACCTCATCGACGGATGCTCGACGTCGGGCGCACGCTTGGTTTTTGCGGACAACCTCTACATGTACGGCCCGCAGACGAGCCCCCTTACCGAGGAGACGCCGCTGACGAACTACGGGCGCAAGCCCGCGCTCCGCGCGGAAATCACCAAGCTGTGGAAATCGGCGCACGACACCGGCCGCCTGCGCGCGGTTGCCGTTCGTGCATCCGATTTCTACGGGCCTGATGTCGCGACGTCGGTGATCTCTGCTTTCGGTATCGCGCGTCTCTTGGCCGGTAAGCCCGCGCTCACACCTTATTCCCCCGAACACCCACATGATTTTACCTACGTCCCCGACGTTGCGCGTGCGCTCGTCTCTCTCGTTGACGCGCCGGACGATGCCTATGGGCAAGCTTGGCACGTTCCGAACGCGCCGACGCGAACGTTACGCGACGTGTTAACGCTCGCTGCGAGCCTCATTGGCGTTCCCGCTCGAATCAGCGTCCTGCCGCCCGCGCTAGTGCCGATCATCGGCCTCTTTAGCAAAGAAGTCCGGGAAACCGCCGAGATGCGCTTTCAGTGGGATCGCCCATACCGCGTCGACTCATCAAAATTCGCCGCCCGCTTCTGGAACGATGCGACGCCGTTCGAGAGCGGCCTCGGCGAGACGATTTCGTTTTATCGAACCCGCATCACAAGAGTAGCGCGGTCCGTTGAAACTAGTGCGAAGGAGTCGACGATTCGCTGATAGACGCGGCGGCGCGAAGCGCATCGATGTTGCTGCGGATCTCTGCGAGTTCGGCATGGTCGGCGGCAAACGTCCGTTCCTTGATGGCCAGCGCGCGCTCAAGGAAGGAGATTGCCTCAGCATTTCGACCTTGATCCTTGCGGAGCGACGCAAGCCCGGCGAGGCTCTGCGCCACGTCCGGGTGAGCTGGGCCGAGGGCGCGCTCCCGAATCGCTAACGCGCGCTCCAAGAGCGGCTCCGCCTCTGCGTGTCGTCCCTGTTCCCGGTAGAGGTTCGCGAGCCCAGCGATTGAGTATGCCAGAAGCGGGTGATCAGGGCTGAGTGCGCGTTCGCAAATCGCCAGCTCGCGCGCGTGCAGCGGCTCGGCCTCCGCGTACCGGCCCTGCTCCCGATGGAGGTTCGCTAGCCCATCGAGGGTGTAAGCAACAAGCGGATGATCGGGCCCGAACGCGCGTTCCCGAATCGCCAGCGCGCGGTCGAAGAGCGGCTGGGCCTCGGCGTACCGGCCCTGTTTCAAATAGACGTCGCCGAGGTTGTTCAGGCTGTCTGACACACGTGGGTGATCGCGTCCGAGTGCAGGCTCGTCAATCGCCAGCGCGCGCGCGTAGATCAGCTGCGCCTCGGCGTACCGGCCCTGACTGCCGTAGAGGCCCGCGAGGTTGCTGAGGCCGAGTGCCACTCGGGGATGATCGGACCCGAGCGCGCGTTCCAAAATCGCCACCGAGCGTTCGAAGAGCGGCTGGGCCTCGGCGTACCGGCCCTGATCCAAAAGGACGTTCGCGAGGTTGCTGAGGCTGTATGCCACAAGCATGTGGTCGGGCCCGAGTGCATGCTCCCGAATCGCCAACGCGCGCTCGTGCAGCGGCTCCGCCTCGGCGTAGCGGGCCTGCTCCCAATAGGCGAGCGCGAGGCTGTTGAGACTCTGTGCCACGTCCGGGTGATCCGGCCCGAGCGCGCGTTCCCAGATCGCTAGCGCGCGCTCGCTTAGCGACTGGGACTCGGTGTACCGGCCCTGATGGCAATAGACGAGCGCGAGTTCGTCGAGACTCTGTGCCACGTCTGGGTGATCCGGTTCGAATATGCGCTCCCGAATCGCAAGCGCGCGCTCCAAGAGCGACTCCGCCTCAGCGTACCGGCCTCGCTCGTCCAAGTAGTACCCGGCCGCTATTAATACGCGAGCAGTATCTTCGAGGTGCACGTCGTACGAGCCGATCCATCCGGAGATCGTCGTAACGTGCGGGACGAGCCGATCGCACTGTCCCCAAGTTGCGTACTCGACCTTGGGAAACGCCGTACTCAGAGCAGAGACTGCCCGCTCGATCCACGTTCGGCGTTCGGATTCTGCGATCGATGCCCGCACGATCTCTTGCACCAGGCGATGCATCGCGTACGCGCGTAACTTCGCATCGGATCGGATGAGCGAATAGCGAGCTAGGGGCCGGAGCAGTTCCCCCACTGCTAACGGGTCCTCTGGATCCGGGAGCGCTACTGCGACTGGGCCGCCCAAAGCCAGCGCACCTTTGGAGAAGACCTCGAACGGAATGGCATCGGGTGCGAGAAACGCGCTAATCCGCAGTACGTCGGCTGCGGCCGGCGACGCGCGTTCCACCGCCTCGAAGTTCGCAGCCCATGTAATGGCGACGGAGTCATGCGATACGAGTTCGCCGGCCTTCTCGAGCAGCGTCAGGCGGCGTTTGCGGAACGACGTCAGGTAGTCCGAGAAAGCGGCGTTGTTTTCTGCAATATAGGCGGCGGCTTGCTCGAGCGCGAGCGGCAGATTCCCGAGTTCGACCGCCAGTTCGGTGACGGCCGCTCGCTCCTGGGGATCGCTCTCATCGCGGCCGGTCCGCCTAAGGAGAAACCGCACGGCCTCGTCGCCGTCGAGGTCGACGACTTCGAGGGCACGCGCGATGCCGACCTCTTGGAAAACCGCCTCGCGCGACGTGATGAGAATATGTCCGTTGCCGCGCTGCGGCAGAAATGCTGCGACGTCGTTGCGCTCGTCGACGTTGTCGAAAATCAGCAACCAGCCATCGGTTCCGTTGAGCCATTCCAGCACGGCTCGGACGATGTGCTCCTGTTCGGTCGACGCGGCAGCCGCCAGGCGCAGGGTCTTCGCAATCTCGACGAATCCGCCGGTCAGACCGCTCGCCGTCTCTGCGTTCACCCAAAAGACGCCGTCGGGGTAGTCTTCTCGATGCCGCACGGCGTATTCGATCGCGGCTTGCGTCTTGCCCACGCCGCCGAGCCCGGAGAGCGCCGCTCGGTGACGCTCCACGAGTTGACGACGAAGCAGCGCGAACAGTTCCTCGCGGCCGGTGAAATAGCGCGTGCGCATCGCGTCGGGGACAAGCCACGGCCGCTCGAATGCGCTCCAGCGGCTGCCCTGCGGGCCCAACGAGCCGAGCGCGCCCACCTCGGCGCCCGGCTCGCGTAACAGATGACGCAGGAGGCTCTCGAACCCGCGCTCGTCGCCGAGATCGTAGAAGTGACCGCGAAACACGGTCGGAACGAATGGTCGCGCATGGGACTCGAGTAGCACCGGGACGATCCTGCCATGCCGCTCAGAATCTTCATATAAAAGGTTACGCAGAATCCGCGCCTCCCACACGACCCCGCGCCCGATCCCTGAGGCTTCCTCCTCCATGAAGCGGCGCTGGTACGCCTCGGTGCAGACCATCAAGGTGAAGTCGCGGCTCTCGATTTGGCGCTCCATCCAGAGCGGCCAGCCCTCGCTCGGTGCGCCCGGCAAGAACTGGTCGACGAACGCGTCGACGCCGCGCGCGCGCAACCGATTACACAAGTTGAGCACGCGCTGCTCGTGCTCGGGTGAGTCGTGGCTGTAGCTGATCAGCGCCGTCGGCTGCTTTGCGTCGGCTATCATCACACCAGAATTGGTAGCGCCAACGGGAGTCGAACCCGAGGATAGAGATCGGCCTGAATGGGCTCCTGCAGGCGGGTCTAGGTTCTATTGGGCTCTGCTGCACACCGCTGCCTGCCCCTTGGGGCTCGGCCCACGGATTCTCGCCGACGATTCTTGCGCATCGCATTCGCACGGCGAGCATAAGGAAATTAGTGCGAAAGATCCGACGATTCGCTGACTGCCGCGGCGGCGTGAAGTGCGTCGAGGCTGCTGCGGATTTCGGCGAGTTCAGGATGGTCGACTGCGAACGTCCGTTCCTTAATGGAAAGCGCGCGCTCGAAGAACGGGATTGCCTCGGCATTCTGACCTTGATCCTTGTGGAGTGACGCAAGGCCGACAAGACTCTCGGCCACAAGGCGGTGGTCGGACCCAAGTGCACGTTCCCGAATCGCCAGCGCGCGCGCGTAGAGCGCCTGGGCCTCGGCGTACCGGCCCTGTTTCCGGTAGATATCCGCGAGACCGCTGAGGCTTTCTGCCAGGAGTCGGTGATCGGGTCCGAGTGCGCGTTCCCAAATTGCCAGCGCACGCTCGTGAAGCGGCTGGGCCTCGGCGTAGCGGCCCTGTTTCTGGTAGAGGTCAGCAAGGTTGCTGAGGCTCAGCGCCACGTCCGGGTGATCGGGCCCAAGTGCCAGTTCCCGAATAGCCAGCGCGCGCTCGCAGACCGGCTGCGCCTCGGTGTGCCTGCCCTGATGCCAATAGACAAGCACAAGGTTAGTCAGGCTGTCTGCCACGTCCGGGTGCTCGGGACCGCGTACGCGCTCCCGAATCGCCAGCGCGCGCTCGCAGATCGGCTGCGCCTCGGCGTAGCGGCCCTGATCCAAATAGACGAGCGCGAGGTTGTTCAGGCCGAGCGCCACGAGCGGGTGGTCGGGCCCGACTGAGCGTTCCCAAATCGCCAGCGCGCGCTCGTAAAGCGGTTCCGCCTCGGCATACCGGCCCTGATCCAAATAGATGAGACCGAGGTTGTTGAGGCTATATGCCACGTCGGGGTGGTCCGGCCCGAGTGCGCGTTCCTTGATGGCCAGCGCGCGCTTGTGCATCGGCTCCGCCTCGGCATACCGGCCCTGGTCGCGGTAGACGTTCGCTAGGTTGTTAAGGCTGAGTGCTACGTCCGGATGCTCGGGACCGAGTGCGCGTTCCTTGATGGCCAGTGCGCGCTTGTGCATCGGCTCCGCCTCGACGTACCGGGCTCGTACGTAAAAATACCGACCTGTCTGACTCAAAATTCGGCTCGCAGCGTCGTGGTGGACGTCGTATGATCCGATCCATCGGGCCATCATCACAACGTGCGGAACGAGCCGATCGCATTGTGCCCAGGTCGCGTACTCGACCTCGGGAAACGCGGCATTGAGAGCGGAGACTGCCCGCTCGACGTACTCCAGGCGTTCGGATTCTGCTATCGACGCTCGAACGATCTCTTGCACCAGGCGGTGCACTCCGTACGCGCGCAACTTCGCATCGGATCGGATGAGCGAATACCGAGCCAGGGGCCGTAGCAGTTCCCCCACTGCTAACGTGTCCTCGGGGTCGGGGAGGGCCACTGCGACTGGGCCTCCCAGAACCTGCGCTCCTTTGTAGAGGACCTCGAACGGAATGGCATCGGGCGCGAGAAAACCACTGATTCGTAGCACATCGGCAGCGGCGGGCGAAGCACGCTCGACCGCTTCGAAGTTCGTCGCCCACGTGACGGCGACGGTGTCGTGCACCACGAGTCCGCTGGCCTTCTCGAGCAGTGTCACGCGCCGCTTCCGAAACGATACTAGATAGTCGGAGAAGGCGGCGTTGGTTTCCGCAATGTAGGCGGCGGCCTGCTCAAGGGCGAGCGGCAGATTGCCGAGTTCGGCGGCCAGTTCGGTCACGGCCGTTTGCTCCTCGGGCTCGCTCTCATCGCGACCAGTCCGCTTGAGGAGAAACCGCACGGCCTCGTCGCCATCGAGGTCGACGACTTCGAGGCCGCGCGCTATGCCGATCTCCTGAAAGACCGACTCGCGCGACGTGATGAGAATATGTCCGTTACCGCGCTGCGGCAGAAATGCCGCGATGTCATTGCGGTCGTCGACGTTATCCAGGATCAGCAGCCAGTCGTGGGTCCCGTTCAACCACTCCAGCACCGCTCGGACGACGTGTTCTTGATCGCTCGATGCTGCGGCGGCGAGGCGAAGCGTCTGAGCGATATCGATGAATCCGCTCGTGAGCCCGCTCGTCGTCTCGGCGTTCACCCAAAAGACGCCGTCGGGATAGTCGGCACGGTGCCGCACGGCATACTCGATCGCGGCTTGCGTCTTGCCGACGCCGCCCAGTCCGGAGAGCGCCGCTCGGTGGCGGCCTACGAGTTGCTCACGAAGCAGTGCGAGCAGATCTTCGCGGCCCGTGAAATAACGCGTGCGCATCGCGTCGGGGACAAGCCACGGTCGCTCGAAGGCGCTCCACCGACTACCTTGCGGACCCAGAGAGCCGAGCGCTCCGGTCTCGGCCCCCGGCTCGCGTAAGAGATGACGCAGCAGGCTCTCGAAGCCGCGTTCGTCGCCGAGATCGTAGAAGTGGCCGCGGAATACCGTCGGAACGAACGGTCGCGCATTGGACTCGATCAGCACCGGGACGATCCTGCCGTGCCGCTCCGAATCTTCATATAAAAGGTTGCGCAGAATCCGCGCCTCCCACACGACCCCGCGCCCGATCCCTGAGGGTTCCTCCTCCATGAATCGCTGGCGGTACGCTTCGGTGCAGACCATCAAGGTGAAATCGCGGCGCTCGATCTCGCGCTCCATCCAGAGCGGCCAGCCCTCGCTCGGTGCGCCCGGCAAAAACTGATCGACGAGCGCGTCGACGCCGCGCGCGCGCAAACGATTGCACAGTTCAAGGACACGTTGCTCGTGCTCGGGCGAATCGTGACTATAACTGATCAGCGCCGTCGGCGCCTTTGTGCCGGCTATCATTACATCAGAATTGGTAGCGCCGCATTTACTGCGGCGACGCCCGACCGATCTTGCTGCTGTTGTATTCCGTGAACCACAGCGCACCATCGGGACCGGTAATGATATCTAGAGGTTGGCTGTCTGCGGTCGCGACCGCATATTCGCTGAATGTTCCGGGGGTAGTCATTCGGCCGATCTTGCCGACGTGCATGTCGCCACTATATTCCGCGAACCAGAGAGCCCCATCCGGACCGGTTGTGATGCCCTCAAGGTAGCCTTTCGCGGTCGGAGCCCTGTACTCGATGAATACGCCGGAGGTGGTCATCCTCCCAATCTTGCCGCTGTTGACTCCCGTAAACCAGAGGGCTCCATCCGACCCCGCGGTGATGTTCAAAGCCCAAAATTCGCTCGGGATCGCGAATTCGGTGAATGCGCCCGAGGTGGTCACCTTGCCGATCCTGCTGTTTGATCCGAGTTTATCGGTTTCAGTAAACCAGAGGTTGCCGTCCGGACCCGTGGCGATGCCGGCAGGGTAGCTGTTTGCGGTCGGGATCGCGTATTCGGTGAATGCTCCCAAAGTAGTGATCCGACCGATCTTGTGACCGAAGTTTTCGGTAAACCAAAGGGCTCCATCTGGGCCCGCGGTGATGCCGCCGGGACGGCTTTCGTCGGTCGGGACCCTGTATTCGGTGAATGCGCCGGAGGTGGTCACCCGTCCGATCTTGTTGCCGCTCACTTCCGCGAACCAAAGAGCGCCATCCGGACCCTTGGTAATTTCGTACGGAGTGCAATAGCTGGTTGGGATCTTGTATTCGGTGAACGCGCCGGACGTAGTCATCCGACCGATCCTGTTGCCGCTCATTTCCGTAAACCAGATGGCACCGTCCGGACCCGCGGTGATCCCGTAAGGATTGCTCCTTGCGGTTGGAATCGCATACTCGGTAAGCAAGACGCCGTTCTCGCGCAGCGGCGCGGCCGAGGAATTATCACCGAATGCCGCGAGCGGCGCGACGAGGAGTACGACGAAAAACGAAAGCCACGCGGCCAGTGTGATCACTAGTCCTCCTTTGCCTCTGCGGTGGACCAAACGTCCGGATTCGGGAGTCGAGTCCATCCGCGCGGTAGGTTCTATTTGGCTTTGCGGCGCACCGCTGTCGGCCGGTTTGGGCTCCTTTCGGCTGCTTTAGCATTAGGTTCGGCCCACGCGCGGGGGTACTAACGTGCCCCGTTCCGGGTAGGATCGTCACGCGGTCATAGCCCCGCGTACGTCGCTAATTCGATCGGCACTAAGCGTTTTCAGAACGCCGATGCGAAGTTATGGGCTCGGCGCACCAGGCTTATCTTAGAACGGCGATCGCATCTGCGCCGACGAGCGCGCCCATCGGTCGAGTGTTCTGCAACGTAGAACGCGCCGGGTACGGTTCTTTAAACTCTTTGGCGCAGACGTCGTTCATCGCGGCGAAATCATTCCAGTCCGCGATGAAGAACGTGAGCTTTACAATCGACTCGGGCGAGCCTCCGGCGGCTTCGACGATAGCGACAAGGTTACGAATCACCCTTTGCGTCTGCTCGCGGATGCCGCCTTCGACGAGGGTTCCGGTTGCGGGATCGACCGGAATCTGACCGGAGACGTAGAGCGTCTTTCCGTCGCGAATCGCTTGCGAATACGGACCGAACGCTTTCGGCGCGCGGTCCGTAGCGATAGCTTTGCGCTTCATGGAGAACTCCTTATCACCGTTCGAAAGAAATCCTTAGAAAAACCGTGCCAAACAAGGCTGGGATTGGTAGCGCCAACGGGAGTCGAATCCGAAGATAGAGATCGGCCCGAATAGGCTCCTGTCGGCCGCTCTAGGTTCTATCCGGCTTTGCGGCGCACCGCTGTCCGCTGATTTGGGCTCGTTTCGGCTGCTTCCGCATTGCGTTGGGCCCACGCTCGGCCCACGGATTCTCGCACCTGTGCGCATTCCCGCGCGTGGGGCAATCGGAGCCGCCACAGCAGTAAAAAGAGCCACGGGGTTAAAGAGCCTTGAGATTATGAGGGCCGCCGCAACCCTTGCCATGAGGGAGCGGACGCTTGGCGTCGACCACGCTGATTTGAAAGAGCTACGCACGACCATCGCCGCACTGCGCGAAACTCCCGCCAAATGACCACCTACGTAGCACTCCTACGCGGCATCATGCCTATGAATCCCAACACGAAGGGCGAGAAACTTAGGAAAGTGTTCGAGTCGCTCGGGTTTGAACGTGTCGACACGGTGATTGCCAGCGGTAACGTAGTGTTCAGCTCTCCTTCCAAAGATACCGTCGCCTTGGAGGCAAGGGTCGAGAAAGCGCTCCCCAAGCAGTTAGGGTTTAAGAGCACAACCATTATCCGTAGTTGTGCGGAGCTTGAACGATTGGTGAAAAAGGACCCTTTTAGGGGCGTTCGGGACGAAAAGCCAAATTACTTAATCGTTACGTTTTTTAAGGATAGACGAAGAGAACTGTGTACTGTAGTAGATCGCACCGGCGCTAGTACGCCGGATTTTCTGCGCTCGCTTGAAAGAGAACACGGCAAAGAACTGACCACTCGCACTTGGAAAACGGTTGGGCGCATACTCAAGAAGATGGGCTCTCCGCTTGCTTACTAAGTGCGACTGCAGTTGGAATTGATAGCCAGGAGAAATGAGGCGGACCGGTCGCGCTAACTGTAGTGAGGGGACGCTTTAGGTAGACGGCGCAACTTCCCGTAACCCGCGCTCGTCATGAGCGACATCGGCGGGCCGTCCCCCGACCGGATGTGATCGAGCTCGATTTCGCCCCGCTTGCCGACGACTTTGGTCCTGCGCGACAATCAACCCGTCAATAAATGTATCCGCTTCACGCTTCAGCCGTCGCCGGGCGCGGCTCCCCACGATGTCGACATCTCGAACAGCCGCGATCATGTACAATCTGAAACGCCAAACCCTTGAAAAGGCGACAACAACGTCGCCCACGCCTGGTCCCGTGACCAAGGACGCTCACACACGCGCTCCCCACGCCACAATGCGCATCACGACGACGCTATGAATTCGCGAGTTCAGTCGTTTTCCTAAGAGTAAGTGGTCTCGGAGGTTCACATGACCCAAGTGCGTTCCCAGAGCGGCTCGCTCATCGTCCGGGCGATTATCGCCGGCATCATCGGCGGCATCATCGTCGATACGTTCCTATCGATCAAGCTGCACATCTCGCCGGTCGCCCTGGAGACCGCCACCGCGACGACGGTTGCCGGGCAAGGCGCCTCGCCTGTACTCGGTGTCGCCGTCCACTTCGTGATCGCGATCGTCTGGGCGGTGATCTACGCGTACGTTTTCAATGCGATCGGTAAGCTCCAGAATTGGATCGTCGGCGCGATCGTGTTGGGTATCGTCGTGGACGCAGCGATGAATTTCATGATCGCGATGAATACCGGCACGCCGTGGGGCAATGCCTTCGTTGGGGGTCTGATCACGAACGTCGTGTTTTACGCCTTACCGGTTGCGTTGTATCTCGCACGAACCGTTCGCCGCGCGTAAGTGCCCAACCCACGGAACCGAGCGCCAGCGGCGCTTCGTTCCCCTCCCACTAAGGGTCATCGCATCGACCCATTTTTCTTGTCTCCATTTGCGCCATTTCCGAAAATCGTTCTCTCTTGCATTTCGCCGAGACTGATCCAAAGAGCCGAACGCCCCTACGCGGCTATCAGCGTAGACTCGATGTCGTGTGGCCTTAAGCCATCGACCGGAGCCGAGGATCGCCGTCTTCAGGAGTGCGCCTCCGAGCGTGCCGTCGAACTCGAGCGTATTCAATATGAGGGCCGTGCCGTTCAATTCGATCTGCGTGAGCGGGTTCTTGGAAAAGGAAAAGCACGGCTTCGGCGGCCTTCCGGAGCCTCGACGCGAACGGGCCCCGGACCGGCAAGCGAGAAATCAGCATTGTCCTGAGACAGGAGCTGCTGACGAAAGAACGTTCTACGGACAGCGCTAGTTCCAGCTTCGCGAAGCTACGCGCCGGCCTCTTCGCGTTTTCGCTTTTCTGCCCGGCCTGGATCTTGTTAAGAATGCTCGAGCGCGCATCGCCGATGCCGTTTTCGGACGAATGGGATTGGGTCCGTTTGTCATATCTCATGCGGTCGGGGCATTTGCAATGGATGGACGTTTGGCAGGCGCACAATGAGCATCGCCTGCTGATCTCCAATCTTGTCTTTCTCGCCATCGATCGATCGATCGGTTGGAACACGCTGGCCGAAGAGCTCGTCGGCTTCGTAGCGCTCGTCGGCGCACAAGTCGTGGCGTGGGGTCTCATTCGCAAGAACATCGGCTCGCCTACGAAGCAGGCTTTGGCGTTTGCGGGGACCTCGGGCTTACTTTTTTCTCCGGCGCAATACGAGACGTTCTCGATGGGCTTCAACCTGCAGTTCGCGCTGTGCTCGCTTGCGACGCTGACGCTGATCGCCGCTCTCACGTCGCGACGAAGTTGGCCGTCGTCATTGGTAGCGTGGGCCGCGGCCCTCTTTGCCAGTTTTTCTACGGGACAGGGGCTGGTGTTGTGGGCCGTGGGTCTTACGGCTCTCGTTTGGCAGCGGCGCTCGGTCTTGGAAAAAAGCGCTTGGGGCGCGTCAGCGATCCTCGTCGGCGTACTCTATTTTCACGGGAATTCAGTGGCTCAGAGCGACGTCGCCGGGCAGCTTTCGAATTTCCATCCCGGGACCATCGTGCGGTACGCCTTGGTGTTCCTGGGCGCGCCCATAGCGGCGCTGGGAATCTACAGCGAAATCCCGGCGACGATCGCATCCGTCTTGGCGATCGCAACCACGGTACTCGTTCTCACATTCGCGTCGAACCGGCCCACGGCGCCTTCAAAATTGCCGTGGCTGCTGTGCATGGAGTACGCGATCCTCACGTCGGTGCTCGTCGGACTCGCCCGCGCCGGCGAATACGTTATCATCGAGGCTTCGGCGCCGCGCTACATGACGATTGCCGTGTTTCTTTACATAGGATTGCTCGGGTTGGCGCTCTCGAGCGAGATGCGCATTTCGTCACGCCTCGCGACCGTTGCCGCGACGGGGATCGTCGCCTTTTTTCTCGTCGGCGGGCTCCTGTCGGCGGCCCTAGGAGATATCGTGTGGGGAAAGCACATCGCAGAATATCGCAGAATCACTGCGAAACTCGCTGAGGGCCGGTTCTCGGGAAGCGCAAAGATATATCCGAACGAGGCGATGCTCCGCTTCTTCATCCACGAGGCGTGCCTCGTGCACGACCTTCCGATCCGATGTCCCCCGGAAGCGCTTGGGGCGCGGAGGCCCTAGCAGACTCGATGTCTCCCCGCCCTGCCGCTAGGCCATCGACCGCGAGACTACACGCCGAAGGTATCGATCTGAAAGCAACCGACGTTGTGGACCGTGAAGTTCATGAGCTTGGTCGGTCCGAAGATCGCAGCCCGCAAAAGGCCGCTCCCGGGACCGCTGAAAAAGGCTTGGCTTACAGTCCTGCCGTTATACTCGGTCGGATAGACACCAATAACAGGACTCAAAAAACACAAAACGGTCGGTTCGGACGCCCTGACCGCACGATCTAAATAGGCGCACTGGCCAGGCCGCAAACCTGACGCTGCAGGTCCCTTGCTCCTAGAGAAATGAACCGTATAATAATATTGGGAACTATTGACGCTGACGGCATTATTTGTGCCGATCCGACAGTTAAACGGATAGCTTGCACTCGCCGGAGCCAAGGCCGCAAGGGGCAAACCTAAAGCGAAGGCAAGGACGAGCGAAATGCGCTTTGACATATGAGACCTCCTCAGGAAACAGCAAGGACCGCTGGTGCAAGAACGTTCGATTGCTGGCGACGGTTCCTGGCTGCAGCCTACGCGACGAAGTCGCCTCGCAGTTGGAAATGTAGCGCGAACGGGAGTCTAATCTGAGCCCGTTGAGCGGTTCGATTAGGCATATATCGGCTGCAGCCCGATATCCTGTTTGGGTTCACTGGATGAGATCGTCGCTCAAAGTCGGCTTTGGATGGATAGATCACCATACGGCGTGGCTCGAAATCCTGGCGATCGCTTCCTCGCCACTGATCGCCTTGCAAATCAGCGAGCACTTCCAACGTGGCCGCGAAAACAATCAGAGAAAACTCTGGGTCCTGCAAACCCTGGATGGAATTGGTAGCGCCAACGGGAGTCGAACCCGCAGACAGAGATCGGCTCGAATAGGCTTCTGTCGGCTGCTCTAGGTTCTATTTGGCTTTGCGGCGCACCGCTGTAGGCTGATCTAGCCCGGTTTCGGCCGCTTTAGCGTTACGTTGGGCCCACGCTCGGCCCGCGGATTCTCGTAGAAAGTTCCTTCGTAAAGAGGGAACCTCAGATCGATCCTGCACGTTTCATAGGTCACCCCGGCGAGTTTATCGCCGTGTCCGGTTTCGGGCATTGGTTCATTACCAACGGCAAGGAGAGAATTCGAATGAAGGCTTCCAGGATCGCATTATCTTTGGCCGTCATGGCGTGTTTGGTTGCGATGAGTGCGGTTAGCATTAGCGCACTTGCAGCGACGCCGACCCCAACGGAGACGGCCTCAAATGCACCTCCTTCGTGTCCCCCCGGAGCAGCGCCGAAGTCCGGGGCCTGTATTCCTTGTCCCGCAGGCACTTATTCCAACAGTTCTGGCCGACCAGCACCGAACTCCGGGGCTTGTGTTCCTTGTCCTCCCGGCACGTATTCTAAGATTTCCGGCTCTAAGTCTTGCTTAGCTTGCCCTCCAGGCACTTACTCAAACGGTAACGGCTCTGCGGCTTGCATTCCTTGTCCTTCCGGCGCGTATTCAAAAAGTAATGGCTCAGTGAAGTGCATCCCGTGTCCTCCTGGGTCCACCACACGCGGTCCGGGTCAAACGAGCTGTAGCGCAACGACTTCAGCCCTTACGCCGACGCTTGCGCGCACAAAATATTCGGCTGGCCGTTACCGACCGTTCGGGAAGGTAGCCGACGACGAACATTCACCGCAAACGGGCTGAAGGCGCTACGCGAATCTTCCCAAAATTGGTAGCGCCAACGGGAGTCGAACCCGTCTCTCAGCCTTGAAAGGGCCGCGTCCTAACCGATAGACTATGGCGCCGCGTGGGCCCGGCTGGATTCGAACCAGCGCGCAACCAGTTATGAGCCGGCCGCTCTACCGCTGAGCTACAGGCCCAAGCGGGGTTGCTCTTGTTCGTGGCCGGGTGAGCGACCTGCAAAACGCAATCAAGCGCTCAATTCTTGCTCCGAAGGAAAGTCGTGCTGCGAACGGGCCGACCTTCGCGTCGTACAACTTGCTGCTCTAGGAGCGGAAGGCCGATCTCCCGGCATAGTGGGCGGCGTCGCCAAGCTGCTCTTCGATCGACATGAGCCGATTGTATTTCTCGACGCGATCGCTGCGCGAAAGGGAACCCGTCTTGATTTGCCCGGCGCCGGTCGCGACGGCGAGGTCGGCGATCGTCGTGTCGCCGGTTTCGCCGGAGCGGTGCGAGATCACGCAGCGGTAACCGGCCTTGTGCGCCATCTCGACGCAATCGAGCGTCTCCGTGAGCGTCCCGATTTGATTGACCTTGATCAAGATCGCATTGGCGATTCCGTTCGCGATCCCGCGCGCGAGCCGCTCGGTATTGGTAACGAACAGATCGTCGCCGACGATTTGGACGCGGTTGCCGATCGCCTCGGTCTGCACGCGAAAGCCGTCCCAATCGTCCTCGGAGAAGCCGTCTTCGATCGAGATGATCGGAAACCGGTCGCAGATATCGGCATAGAAGTCGACCATCTCCACGCTCGTGAACGGAAGCTCCGGCGTCAGCGGATAGTACTTCCCGTCGCGATAGAACTCGGTCGCCGCGGAATCGATCGCGAGCGCGATCTGCTCGCCCGGCGTGTAGCCGGCTTTCTGAATCGCCATCATCAGCAGATCCAGAGCTTGGTCGAGCGTCTCGAGCGGCGGCGCGTACCCGCCCTCGTCGCCGACGAGCGTCGGCGATCCGCGATCGTGCAACAATTTCCCGAGCGCGTGAAACGTCTCCGAGCCGTAACGAACGGCTTCGGCGAGCGTCGGCGCCCCGACCGGGACGATCATGCACTCCTGAAACTGCAGCGCCCCGGGGGCATGCTTGCCGCCGTTGATCACGTTCATCATCGGCACGGGTAAGGTCGCCGCGCTCGGGCCGCCGAGGTACCGGAAGAGCGGGACGCCGAGGCTGCTCGCGGCGGCTCGCGCTACGGCGAGCGAGATGCCGAGGATCGCGTTCGCGCCGAAGTTGCTCTTGTTCGGCGTTCCGTCGAGTTCGCAGAGTTTCACGTCGATCTCGCGTTGCGCGGTCACGTCGAGGCCTTCGAGCGCCGGGCCAAGGAGCTCGTTGACCGCTTTGACCGCTTTGAGGACGCCCTTCCCGTTATAGCGCGCTTTGTCGCCGTCGCGAAGCTCGACAGCTTCATGAGCGCCGGTCGATGCGCCCGATGGGACGAATGCTTCTTCCACCGCGCCGAAGTTCGTCGCAACGGCGACGGCGATCGTCGGGTTCCCGCGCGAATCGAGGATCTCGCGCGCGCGGACGCTCTCGATCTGCGGGCGCCCGCCGCCGCGGAGCGACTCGATCATTCGACGAGCCAGCCCTCGAGCGCGTGCTTCCGGCTCAAGATCTCGGCAGGTTCGAACCAGATCGCGATCTCACGCTTCGCGCTCTCGGCCGAATCGCTGCCGTGGACGAGATTGCGCCCGATCGTTTGCGCCAAATCGCCGCGAATCGAACCGGGCGGCGCTTTGATCGGGTCGGTAGCGCCGATCGTCGCACGGCAACCGTCGATCGCGCCGTTCCCTTCCACGATGACCGCGACGACGGGCCCGCTCGTGATGAAACCGACCAGGCCGCCGAAGAACGGCTTCCCGTCGTGCTCGGCGTAGTGCTGCTTCGCGAGCGCTTCATCCACGTTCACCAACTTCATCGCCGCGATCGTGAAGCCGCGCCGCTCGAAGCGGGCGACGATCTCGCCGACCAAGCCGCGCGCGACCGCGTCGGGTTTGCACAGAATGAGCGTCCGTTCGAATGCCATCGCACGGCTGGTTACGCGACGGCTTTCGCGAAGCCTGTGGCGATGTTTTCGATCCGCTATGCACCCGAGACCGACAGCACCAACGACGATGCGGCGCCGCTCCTCGGCGAACCGGGGAGCGAGGGCCTCGTCGTGCTCGCCGACTTCCAACGGGCCGGGAAGGGCCGGCGCGCGCGGACGTGGATCGCCCCGCCCGGTTCGTCGCTATTGTTCACGGCGATCTTGCCGCGCCCGATCCACACAAGCGCGCTCTGGGCGATTCCGTTTTGGACGGCGCTCGCCGTCGCCGACGGCATCGAAGCGAGCGGAGCGCGCGTCAGCCTGCAATGGCCGAACGATCTGCTCCTCGATGGGCGCAAGTGCGGCGGCATCTTGTGCATCTCGCGCGTCGCGGGCGAGCAAGCCTGGGTCGGCTGCGGCGTCGGGCTCAACGTCGCGCGGCCGGCGCCGTCGAGCGATCTCGCGGCGCTCGATCCGCCGCCGGCGTTTCTCTCCGATCGCACCCCGCAAATCAGGCGCGGCGCGCTGCTTACGGCCATCCTCGCGGCGTTCGCCCGCAGGCTCGACGAACTCGAGCATCCGGGCGGCGTAGCGCGGGCGTGGGAAACGCGCGCAGTTTTGCGCGGCACGACCTATTGCATCTTGGTCGACGGCGAATCCGAGCCGTTTGAAGCAACGGCGTTGCGTCTGACGAACGACGGCGGGCTCGTCGTCGACGCCGGCGGCGCGGAGCGGACGATCTCGCTCGCCGACGCGCGGGTCCTGCGGGACTAACTCGCCCAACGGCCGCGCAGCGCGCCTAGCGGTTTGCTCGCATCCGCTTCTCGCAATTTTCGCAGAAATGCGATTGCTTATTGTCGGCTTCGTACACCGAGTTCGCAAAATACATCGCGCAGCGCGGGTTGAAGCAGTGTTTGAGGCCGAGCGCGTGACCGAGATCGTGGACCGATTCTTTCAAGGTGCGCTGGAAGAGGGCGTTGTCGTCGGGCCGCTCGCCGTAGAAGTCGCTGCGCAAGCGGTGCAACGAAACGACGGCGGTGCGATGCTCCTCGCTCGCGTCGCCGAAGATGAACTGATGGGACGTTTTGTACAGGTCGTAGTCGGTCACGACCAAGCGCAAGCCGTCGACGGGGGCCGTCGACGCCGTCACCTTCGAGATGAGCGTGTTGAAGAACAGTTGCTTGCGCACGCTGTTGAGCGTCGTCTGCGGGATCCGCACCGGCCGCTCGACCTGGCAGCTATATAGGAAACGTTCCTCGAGACACAGCGCCAAGCGCGCGAGGAAAGATGCGTCGATCGTATTGACCGGGACGATGCTGACCAGACTCAGGAGCGGCACCTACGGAGCGGCATATGCCGGAATTACGTCGTGACTTTGCTTTCGAGGGCGGGCGGACCTGTGCTGAAGCACTAGACGCGCCCGGCCGCGAACGTCGCCGCATGATCGTGGGGATCGGGACCGATCTCGCCGAGGTCGAGCGCTATCGCTTCGACGAGCCGCGCCGTGCCTGGTTCGCGCGGCGCGTCTACACCGACGAAGAAATGCGGTACGCAATGCGCAAGCGTCATTGGGCCGAGCGGCTCGCGGGCTTCTTCGCGGCGAAGGAGGCGGCGCGAAAGGCGTTCGGTTTTGCGATCCCCTGGCGCGAGGTCGGCGTCTCGCACGAGCGAAGCGGGAAACCGGTGTTGCGATTTTACGGCGGCGCGCACGATCTTCCCGAGCGCTTCGGCGTGAGACGCATTCATGTGACGATCACGCACACCGCGACGACGGCTGCGGCGTTCGTCGTGTTGGAAGGTTAAGGCTTAACATGCGCGTGGTGACCGCCGAGCAGATGCGCGATGCCGATGCACGCGGCTCACAACGCCTCGGCGACGTCGCGCTGATGCGCGCCGCCGGCGAGCGCTTACAGGACGCTATCGAGCATCACATGCCGGGCGATGGGCCGATCGTCGCCTTCGCCGGTCCGGGAAATAACGGCGGCGATGCCTTCGCGACGCTCGCACTCGTCGACCGGTCTCGACCCCGGATCATCTACGCTCTCGAGGCGCGCTCGCCGTCGCCGGCACGCCGGGACGCGGAGCAGTGCGCGCGAGAAGCCGGCGTCGAGATTCGGCCTTTGCCGGCGACACGTCAAGACGCAGGCGAAGCCTTGAAGGGCGCCGTCGTCGCGCTCGACGCCTTGCTCGGCACCGGCTCGCACGCCGAACCGAGCGAGGAGCTCGTCCCGGCGATCGAGGCGCTCAATGATTTCGCACGCGAACGTGTCATCGCAGCCGACATTCCGACCGGCGTCGATGCCACGACCGGCGCCGTGCCGGGCCACGCGGTTCGGGCCGGGACGACCGTCAGCCTCGGCGCGTTGAAGGTCGGATTGCTGCTCGACCCCGCACGAGCGTATGTCGGGAAGCTCTACGTAGCCGACATCGGGATCAACGATGAGGTCGCGGCACTCGGTGCGCCATTTTTTGCAACGCTGACCCCCGACGAATTCTGGAGCCTGCGGCCACGCCGCGGCGAGACGGCCGACAAGCGCTCAGGCGGAGCGCCGCTCATCGTCGCGGGCTCGCATCAGTTTCCGGGCGCCGCCGTGCTTTGCACCCGCGGCGCAGCGCGCTCGGGCGCCGGCTACGTGACGGTCGCGACCCCGAATGACGCGGCCGATCTGCTGCGCGCGCACCTCGTCGAACAAGTCGTCGTCGGCTTCGACGACGGCGATCGGGCGAAGGCGATCGAATCACTCTGCGATCTCACAAATCACTCTAGTTCGGTCGCAATCGGCCCGGGGCTTGGCCTCAGCGACGCGACCGGCGAGATCGTGCGCGGCTTCATCGCGAAGTTGGAGTTGCCGTTCGTCGTCGACGCAAGCGGCTTGTTCCATCTCGCGAAGCACTTGGACATTCTCCGCGGCAAGTTGTGCGTGCTGACGCCGCACGCCGGCGAATTCGCGCGCCTCTCCGGCGAGGGGGTGGTGAAAGAAGGCGAACGTGTCGCGCGGTTGCGACGCTTCGTCGAACGCACCGGCGTAACGACGCTTCTCAAGGGGCGAGCGACGCTGATCGACGACGGCACGACGATGCACGTCAATACGACCGGGACGAGCGCGCTCGCGACCGCCGGAACTGGCGACGTCTTGACCGGAATGATCGCCACACTATTGTCACAGGGCCTTTCCCCGGTCGACGCGGCGCGCGTCGCTGCCTATTGGCACGGCCTCGCGGCGCGGCATGCGCAAGAGCAACGCCGAGTCGGCGTCATCGCGGGAGACATCCCCGACACGCTCGCCACGGCCCTGGACTTCACCCCGCCAAGCGGCGGGCGACTCGTCAGCGTCTAAGGGAAAACGCGGTCGCCGTTAGCCCAGTAATCCGCGGAGGCCGGGCTCGTCGAGGATCGCGATGCCGAGCGACTTCGCTTTGTCGAACTTCGTGCCGGGCTCTTCGCCGGCGACGACGTAGTCGGTCTTCTTGCTGACCGAGGCGCTCACTTTGCCGCCGGCGGCGGTGATCAGTTCGGTCGCCGCCTCGCGCGTCAAGTCCGGCAAGGTCCCGGTCAAAACGAACGTCTTGCCGGCGAGCGGCCCTTTCGGCGCCATGGCGCGTTTCGGCGCGGTCACGTCGACGCCGCGCTTCTTCAGGCGCGCGACGACGTCCAGATTCTGTTTCTGCTTGAAGAAGAACGCGACGCTCTCGGCGATCTGCGGGCCGATCCCGGGAACCTCCGAGAGTTCCTCTTCCGTGGCGGTCGCGATCGCGTCGATCGAGCCGAACGCACCGGCCAAGAGCGCCGCGTTTTGCCCGCCGACGAACCGGACGTTGAGCCCCGACAACAGCCGCGCGAGGCCGCGCTTCTTCGAGGCCTCGATCGCCGCGAGAACGTTTCGCGCGGATTTCTCGCCCATCCGCGGCAGCTCCGCGAATTGCTCGAGCGCGAGGTCGTAGAGATCGGCGACGTCGCGGCAGAGTTTGTGCTCGACGAGCGTATCGGCCAGAACGTCGCCGAGGCCTTCTATGTCCATCGCGCCGCGCGAGGCATAATGACGAAGGCGTTCCGTAAGTTGCGCGGGGCAGCGCGAGTTCGTGCAATACGAGAAGACATCGTCTTCGGGATGATCGGCCGGCGAGCCGCAGACCGGGCAACGCTCGGGCAATTTGTAGACGCGTGCGTTCTTCGGGCGCAACTCGAGCACCGGGCCGACGACGTAGGGGATCACGTCGCCGGCGCGGTGGACGATCACCGTGTCCCCGATCCGGATATCCTTGCGCACAATGTCCGCTTCGTTGTGCAAGGTCGCCATCTTCACCGTGACGCCGCCGAGCGAGACCGGCTCGAGCACGGCATAGGGGTTGAGCTTCCCCGAGCGGCTCACGTTGATCCTGATGTCCAGGAGTTTCGTGCGCGCCTCTTGCGCGCGAAACTTGAAGGCGATCGCCCAACGCGGATCGCGGCCGGCGAAACCGAGCTTCGCCTGCAACGCGAGGTCGTCGACCTTGATGACGATCCCGTCGATCTCGTAGTCGAGCGTCTCGCGCTCGCCTTCCCAACGCCGGCAAAAGGCGAGCACGTCGACGATCGTGGCGCAACGCGCCGCGTTCTTGTTGACGGGGAGCCCAAGTTCGCGCAGATAGGCGAGCAATTCGAACTGCGTCGCGGGCCGAACCTTCGCGCCGTCGAACGCGCCGACGGCATAGGCGAAGAACGACAGGTGCCGCTCCGCGGTCAACCGCGGATCCTTCTGACGCAAGCCGCCCGACGCGGCGTTGCGCGGGTTGGCGAAGACGGGCTCGCCCGCGGCGGCGCGCGCTACATTTAGCTTCGCGAACCCGCTCTTCGCAAGATACACTTCGCCCCGTACATCGAGTGTCTCCGGGGGCGTTCCGCGCAACCGCGCCGGAACCGAGCGAATCGTGCGAATGTTTGGGGTGACATCCTCACCGGCCAACCCGTCGCCGCGCGTGCCGGCGCGAGCGAGCGCGCCGTGTTCGTAGCGGAGCGAAACGGCGAGCCCGTCGATCTTCAGCTCGCAGACATACGTCGCCGGAGCGCCCGCCAGCTTGGCAACGCGCGCGTCGAACGCCCGCAGATCCTCTTCATCGGACGCGTTGCCGAGGCTGAGCATCGGTACGTCATGAGGATACGGAGCGAACTGGGACGACGGCGCCGCACCGACGCGCCGCGTCGGCGAATCGGCGGCGACGAGCTCGGGGTGCTCCTCCTCGAGCCGGACCAGTTCACCGAAGAGCTCGTCGTAGCGCACGTCGCTGATCGCGGGATCGTCGAGGCTGTAGTAGCGATAGTTCGCGTCCTCGATCAGCTCGCGGAGTTCGCGCGCTCGCTCGGCCGGCGAGGCTCCAGACTTTGTCACGCGTCGCTCTTTGCGCCGGCGGGCGATGCTTCCCGGCGAGCGCGTCGAAATCTCACGCGATGACCGAAGCCTACGTCTGCGACGCGATTCGAACGCCGATCGGGCGCTACGCCGGCGCGCTCAGTTCGGTGCGCACCGACGACCTCGCCGCGCTCCCGATCCGCGCGCTCGTCGGACGCAATCCCGGCGTCGATTGGGCGAAGCTCGACGACGTCTTCTACGGCTGCGCCAATCAAGCCGGCGAGGACAACCGCAACGTCGCTCGCATGGCGGTTTTGCTCGCCGGTCTTCCCGAGAGCGTCTCGGCCGCGACGATCAACCGGCTCTGCGGGTCGGGTATGGATGCGGTCGCGCAGGCCGCGCGCGCGATCAAGACCGGCGAGGCCGAACTCGTCGTCGCCGGCGGCGTCGAGAGCATGTCGCGCGCGCCCTTCGTCTTCGGCAAAGCGGAGACGCCGTTCGCGCGTCACGCGCAGCTCTACGACACGACGCTCGGCTGGCGCTTCGTCAATCCCACCTTAAAGGAAGCGTACGGCATCGATTCGATGCCGGAGACGGGCGAGAACGTCGCCGAAGAATTTCGCGTCTCGCGCGAAGATCAAGACGCGTTCGCGCTGCGCAGCCAGCAACGCGCCGCCGCTGCGCAGGCGGCGGGACGCTTCGCCGAAGAGATCGTCCCGGTCGAGATCCCGCGCAAACGCGGGGCGCCGGAGGTGGTCGATCGCGACGAACACGTTCGCGGGGAAACGACCCTCGAAGCGCTGGCGAAGCTGCCGACACCGTTTCGACACCCGGGAACCGTCACGGCCGGCAACTCGTCGGGGATCAACGACGGCGCCTGCGCGCTGCTGATCGCTTCGGAGAAAGCCGCGAAAGCCTGTGGTTTACAACCAAAGGCGCGGATCGTCGGCTCGGCGACCGCCGGCGTTGCGCCGCGCATCATGGGAATCGGCCCTGCACCCGCAAGCCGGAAGTTACTCAAACGTCTCGGCCTTGGAATCGACGCGATCGATATCGTCGAGTTGAACGAAGCCTTCGCGTCGCAAGCGCTCGCGGTGCTGCGCATGCTCGGCCTCCCCGACGATGCCTCGCACGTCAATCCCAACGGCGGCGCGATCGCGCTCGGGCATCCCCTCGGGATGAGCGGCGCCCGGCTCGTCGCGACCGCGGCGTACGAGTTGCAGCACACCGGTGGCCGCTACGCGCTCTGCACGATGTGCATCGGCGTCGGCCAAGGGATCGCGCTCCTCCTCGAACGCGTCTAGAGTTCGAACGCGCGGGCGACGATCGCCGTCGTATCGCAACCGCGCGGCAACGTCCCGAACGCGTGTCCCCAATCGCCGCCGAGGCGCGACGCGCAAAACGCGTCGGCGACGAACGCCGGGCTGCGCCGGACGACGAGCGCACCTTGCAAGATGAGCGCCATCCGCTCGACCAAGCGGCGCGCGCGAAACTCCGGTTCGCTCGCATCCGCCAGTTCGGAGCGGAGCGAATCGATCGCGCCGTCGAGGCGGCGATCCGCGCCGCGCGCCTGCTCGACTTCGGCGAAGAACGAATCGAGCGCGCCGGATTCTTTCCCGGCGGCGCGCAGAACGTCGAGCGCGTTCACGTTCCCCGCGCCTTCCCAGAGCGAATTGAGCGGCGACTCCCGGACGAGCCGCGGCATGATGCTCTCTTCGACGTAGCCGTTACCGCCGAGACACTCGAGCGCTTCGGCGGCATGCGGCGCGGCGCGTTTGCACACCCAGTACTTTGCGACGGCGGTTCCGATTCGGCGCAGAGCCGCCTCGCCCGCATCGTGCAGCCGGCGGTCGGACGCCTCGGATAAGCGCACGGCGATCACGAGCGCCGCTTCGCTTTCGAGCGCAAGGTCGGCGAGAACGTTGCTCGCTAAAGGCTGCTCGACCAGCAACGTACCGAAGGCGCGGCGATGACGCATGTGGTGGATCGCCTGCGCGAGCGCCTGGCGCATCCCAGCGGCCGACCCGATCACGCAGTCGACGCGCGTGCAATTGACCATCTCGACGATGACCGCAACGCCGCGTCCCTCCTCGCCGACGAGCCAGGCCTGCGTGCCGTCGAATTCGACCTCGCACGATGCGTTGGAACGATTGCCGAGCTTGTCTTTGAGCCGTTGGATGAGGAACGCATTGCGGCGACCGTCGGGCAAGACGCGCGGCAGGAGAAAGCACGACAAACCGGCCGGCGCCTGCGCGAGGACGAGAAATGCATCGCACATCGGCGCCGAACAAAACCACTTGTGCCCGGTGAGCCGATATTCGCGCCCAGGCCCACGAGCGCCGGCCGGCTCGGCGCGCGTCGTGTTGGCGCGGACGTCGGAGCCGCCTTGCTTCTCGGTCATCGCCATACCGAAGAGCGCGCTGCCCTTTTCGGTCGCGACGCGCAGCCGCGGCTCGTACGTCGAGGCGAAGACGAGCGGCTCCCAAAGCGCGGCGAGTTCCGGTTGCATTCTCAGTGCCGGGACGACGGCGTGGGTCATCGAGATCGGACAGCCGTGCCCCGCGTCGACCTGACTCCACAAATAGAAACCGGCGGCGCGAGCGAGGTGCGCGCCGGGCTTCGGATCGCGCCAACTGCTCGAATGGAAACCGGCGCCGACCGCCACTTCCATCAGGCGATGATACGACGGATGGTATTCGACTTCGTCGAGACGCTGACCGAACCGATCGTGCGTGCGCAGCACCGGCGCGTAGCGATTCGCGTCGAAGCCCCAATCGATCGCCTCGGCGCTGCCGGCGCGCCGGCCGATGTCATGCAGCGCCGTTTGGGCCCATGACGCTTCGCTCTTCCGAATCGCGTCGACGAGCGCGCGATCGGACGCGAAAAGATCGTAATCGACGAGCGGCGGAGGTTGGTTCGTCACCTCGTGCGGGTTCGGGCGCGCCGTACCGGCTTCATCCCACTCGAGCGGATCCGCCCGGCGCTGCGGGCGGCGCTCGAACCTGCCGCGAAGCGTCGTGACATATGCAATCTGAGATGAAAGGCCGTGAGGTGCGCCTCGCGTTACGGCCGAGCGGATTCCCCGCCCTCGAAAACTTTGCGATCGTCGACGTTCCGGTGCGCGAGCCGAACGATGGCGAAGTGCTCGTTCGCAACGCCTATTTTTCTCTCGAGCCGTACATGCGCGGGCGCATGAACGAGGCAAAGTCGTACGCCCCGCCCTACCAGATCGGCCAAGCGATGACCGGCAGCGCGGTCGGCCAAGTGGTCGCGTCACGCGCGCCGGAGTTGCCGGTCGAAACGTGGGTGCAGTCCGAGCTCGGCTGGCGCGAGTACGCGCTCGGACCGGCCAAGCTGTTCCGCAAGATCGACGTCTCCCAGGTCTCGCCGAGCACATATCTCGGCATCCTCGGCATCCCGGGTTTGACCGCGTACGTCGGCTTGCACGACATCGGCGGTTTGCGCAGCGACGACGTCGTCTTCATCTCGTCGGCGGCGGGCGCCGTCGGCAGCCTCGCAGGCCAGCTCGCGAAGCTCGCGGGAGCGACCGTGATCGGCAGCGCGGGCGGCGCCGCAAAGGTCGCGTACCTCAAGGACGAACTCGGCTTCGACGCCGCCTTCGATTACCACGACGTCGACGTCAAGAAAAAAATCTCCGAGTACGCACCCGACGGAATCACCCTTTATTTCGACAACGTCGGCGGCGAACAGCTCGAAGCGGCGCTCGCGACGTTGCGACCGCACGGCCGCGTCATCGCGTGCGGGATGATCTCGCAGTACAACGTCCCGACGCCGGGACCGCGCAACATCACGGTCGTCATCGGGAAGCGCTTGACGATCCGCGGCTTTATCATCTTCGACCATCAAAACCGCTGGAAAGACTATGCTGCGGAGGCGATCCCGCTCGTCCGCGACGGCCGCCTGAAGCTCGCAGAATCCGTCGTCGACGGCATCCAAGACGCGCCGCAGGCGTTCATCGACTTCTTGCGCGGCGGAAAATACCTCGGGAAACTCGTCGTCCGGCTGCCATCGCAGGAAACGCGCTGATGGGCCTCGTTCCGAGGCGTTGGAGCGTTGAGGTCGGCGGAATTCGCTGGCTGCCGCGCATGATCGACAAAGCCAGGATGAGCGCGAACGGGACGCTCGGCGCTTACTTGATCGGGCATTCGCCGGTCGACAAGGCATTGCTCGAGCGGCTTGGCGTAACGACTCAAGAATTCGTTCGAATCGCCGCGACGGAGCCGGACGATGCCGGCGTTCTCGCGGCGCTGAGCGCGCGGCCCGGCTTCGACGAGGCGCGCGTGCGACGGTGGTCGGATCACTTCGAGCGGACCTATCGCTTCTACATCAGGCTCTGGGATCTCGATGAAGGGTACGCGCGCCCGAATCCGATCGAGCGAACGCTGGGCTCGATCTATCACGTTTTCGAGGGGCCGATCTCCGCGCTTCTCCGCAAACTCTTACCCGCGCCCTGATGCTCCGGCGCGGTGCGCGCAGGTAACGCGTTCCGCCGCCAGGTAACCGTAGCTCCCCGATGCTGACCGAAGCCGAAGCGACCGTTTCACCCGAAGCGCTCGAAGTCTCGGTGCGTCGAGCGGAACGGACGCTGCTCTCGCGCCAAAGTGACGACGGGCATTGGGTCTTCGAGCTCGAGGCCGACGCAACGATTCCGGCCGAATTCATCATGCTCGAGCACTACCTCGATGAGATCGACGACGCGCTCGAGGCGAATATCTGCGTCTATTTGCGGCGCGTCCAAAACCCTGACGGCGGCTGGCCTCTCTTCTATCGCGGGGACAGCAACATCAGCTCGACGGCGAAAGCGTACTACGCACTAAAGCTCGCCGGCGATCCGATCGACGCTCCGCACATGGTTCGTGCGCGCGAACGCGTGCTTGCGCTCGGCGGCGCGGCGCGTTGCAACGTCTTCACGCGAATCGCACTCGCGTTGTTCGGTCAAGCACCTTGGCGCGCCGTCCCGGTCATGCCGGTTGAGATTCTCTTGCTGCCGCGCTGGTTTCCGTTCCATCTCGAGAAAATCTCGTACTGGTCGCGGACGGTGGTCGTTCCGCTCTTCATCCTGACGGCGCTCCGTCCCCGCGCGCGCAATCCACGCAACGTCGACGTGCGCGAACTTTTTCTCCACCCGCCGGAGACGGAGCGCGGCTACATGCGCGCCGCGACGACCTCACTGCTCGGGCAGCTCTTCCTCGCGGCCGACACGGTCGCGCGCGCGCTCGAACCGCTCATCCCTACGTTCGTCCGCCGCCGCGCGATCGATCGTGCGGTCGCGTTCACGACCAACCGCCTCAACGGCGAGGACGGGCTCGGCGCGATCTTCCCGGCGATGGCGAACAGCGTGATGGCGTTCGACGCACTCGGTTACGCGCCCGAGCATCCCGATCTCTCGACCGCGAAGAAATCAATCCGCAAACTTCTGGTCGTTCGCGACGGCGAGACGTACTGCCAGCCGTGCGTCTCACCGATTTGGGACACTGCGCTTGCCGTGCACGCGCTGTTCGAATCGGCCGGCGAACAGACCGGCGGCGCGATCGCGCGCGCCAACACCTGGCTCGCCGCACGTCAAGTCCTCGACGTCGCCGGCGATTGGGCCGCGCGCCGCCCAAACCTGCGTCCCGGCGGTTGGGCGTTCCAATATTGGAACGACTACTACCCCGACGTCGACGACACCGGCGTCGTTGCGATGGCGCTCGAGCGTGAAGACGCGGCGCAGCATCGCGTCGCCCTCGAGCGCGCCGCCGAGTGGATCATCGGGATGCAGAGCCGCAACGGCGGCTGGGGTGCGTTCGACGCCGACAACACCCACTATTACCTCAACCACATTCCGTTCGCGGATCACGGCGCGTTGCTCGATCCGCCGACCGAGGACGTGACGGCGCGTTGCGTCGGCTTCCTCTTGCAAGCCGGCTATTCAATGGAACATCAATCCGTCGCGCGCGGGCTCGATTATCTGCGCCGCAGCCAGCAACCGGACGGATCGTGGTTCGGGCGCTGGGGAACGAACTACGTCTATGGAACGTGGTCGGTGCTCAACGCGTTCGTCCCGGCCGGTGAAAACGCGAGCAACTCGGAGACGATTCGGCGCGCCGTCGCGTATCTTCTGGGCTTCCAGCAAGCTGACGGCGGTTGGGGCGAGGACGGGGGAACCTACTGGGACGAGCGCCGCGGCTCGTGCAAGGCGAGCACTGCAAGCCAAACCGCATGGGCGCTCCTCGGTTTGATGGCGGCAGGTGAAACCAAGAATCCGGCGGTCGCGCGCGGGATCCGCTTCCTCCTCGAGACGCAAAGCGCCGATGGTCTGTGGGATGAGGAATGGTACACCGCCGTCGGTTTTCCGCGCGTCTTCTATCTGCGCTACGACGGTTATCGCGCTTTCTTCCCGATGATGGCGCTGGCGCGCTACCGCAATCTCACCGAGCGCGGCGAGGCGCTCGGCCGCTACGGTTTTTAAGGCGAAGCTGCTTCAGGTTCACGCTTCGATCGCGACGCGGTCTGCCGCGGCGAGGTCGTGCAAGCTCGCCAGATTCTCGCGCTCGAGTTCGTCCATGTGCGCGCGATCGGGCCGCACGAGCCCATGCGCGCGCTCGTCTTTGAGCGCCGGGCCGAGATACTGACCGGTGAACGAGGCCTTGGCGCGGGCCACTTCTTCCGGGGTTCCGGTCGCCACGACGCTGCCGCCACGGTCGCCGCCTTCGGGCCCGAGGTCGATCAAGTAGTCGGCGGTCTTGATGACGTCGAGGTTGTGCTCGATGACCAATACCGTGTTGCCGAGCGAGACGAGGCGCTGCAGGACCTCGAGCAGTTTGTGGATGTCGGCGAAGTGCAAGCCCGTCGTCGGCTCGTCGAGAACGTAGAAGGTGCGTCCGGTCGCGCGCTTTGAGAGTTCGGTCGCGAGCTTGACGCGCTGCGCTTCGCCGCCGGAGAGCGTCGTCGCCGGTTGGCCCATCTGGATATAGCCGAGCCCGACATCGCAGATCGTCTTGAGCCGATTGTGGATGCGCGGGATAGCGCTGAAGAATTCGGACGCCTCGTCGACCCGCATCGCAAGCACGTCGGAGATCGACTTTCCTTTGTACTTGATCTCGAGCGTCTGCGCGTTGTAGCGTTTGCCCTTGCAGACCTCGCACGGGACGTACACGTCGGGGAGAAAGTGCATCTCGATCTTGATGATCCCATCGCCTTGACAGGCCTCGCATCGACCGCCTTTGACGTTGAACGAGAAGCGGCCGGGACCGTAGCCGCGTATCTTGGCGTCGGGCACGAGTGAGTACAACTCGCGGATCAGATCGAAGGCGCCCGTGTAGGTCGCCGGGTTGGATCGCGGCGTCCGTCCGATCGGCGATTGGTCGATCACGACCAATTTGTCCAGCGCCCCGGCGCCCGCCAGGATTCCGTACGTCCCGGCCGCCGGCTGACCGTGGAGATGCTGGTTGAGCGCCTTGATCAGAATCTCGTTGACGAGCGTAGATTTCCCGGAGCCGCTGACGCCGGTGATGCAGCCGAAGACCCCAAGCGGAATGTCGACGTCGATCCCCTGGATGTTGTTGGCGCGAGCATTCTTCAGCTTCAGCCACCCGCTCGGCTCGCGCCGGCGTTTGGGGATCGCGATGAACTGACGGCCGGAGAGATAAGCGCCCGTCAACGATTCAGGGTTGCGCATGATCAAGTCGAGCGGACCGACGCTCAGCACCCTTCCGCCCTCGGCACCGGCGCCCGGACCGAGGTCGACGACGACGTCGGCTTCCCGCATCGTGTCCTCGTCGTGTTCGATCACGATCAGCGTGTTGCCGAGGTCGCGCAGAGTCTTGAGCGTCGCCAAGAGCCGGTCGTTGTCGCGTTGATGCAACCCGATCGACGGCTCGTCGAGGATGTAGAGAACGCCGACGAGGGAGCTGCCGATCTGCGTCGCGAGGCGAATGCGCTGCGATTCGCCCCCCGAAAGGGTCGTCGCACTGCGCGAAAGAGTGAGGTATCCGATTCCGACGTTCGTCAGGAAGCCGAGCCGCGCGCGAACCTCTTTGAGAATCTGATGCGCGATCAGTTCCTCGCGCGGCGTCGGTTGAAACTCGCGAAAGAACTGTTCGACGCGCTCGACCGACATCGTCGTCAGTTCCGAGATGTTGATGCCGCCGAGGGTCACGGCCAGCGCTTCGGGTTTTAGCCGCGCACCTTTACAGGTCTGACACGTCGTCTGCGACATGTACTTCTCGATCTCTTCCTTGACGTAATCCGACGACGTCTCGCTGTGGCGCCGCTGCAAGTTCTTGACGACGCCTTCGAACTGGGCTTCGTAACTCCACGAGTGCCCGCTACGCGATTCGTAGGTGAAGCGCTGCTTGCCCTCGGAGCCGTAGAGCAAGGTCTGCAATAGATCCGGCGGCATCTTGTCGATCGGCGTCGTCAGCTTGACGCGTCGGGAGCGCAGCAACTTTTCGACCTGCTGCATGTAATACGGGTTCATCGACGGGTACCGGCCACTGCCGAGGTTGCGGCTCCACGGTGCGATCGCGCCGTCCTCGATCGACTTCGAACGGTCGGGGATCACCTTCCAAGGATCGATCTCGATCTTCATGCCGAGCCCCGTGCAATCGGGGCACGCGCCGTATGGAGAATTGAACGAGAAGAGCCGGGGCGCCAGCTCTTCGAACGAGAGCCCGCAGTAGACGCAGGCGAGTTTTTCGGAAAAGGTGATCTCGCGCGGCGCATCGGTGCGCGCGGCGGCCGCCACCACCGTGACGATCCCGGTCGAGAGCCGTAGCGTCGTCTCGATCGAATCGGTCAAGCGCTTGCGGATCTCCGGCTTCATGACGAGCCGGTCGACGACGACCTCGATCGTATGCTTGCGCTTCTTGTCGAGATCGATCTTCTCGCGAAGCTCGCGGATCTCGCCGTCGACACGAACGCGCGCGAAGCCTTCCTTTTGAATCTCCTCAAAAAGTTTCTGATACTCGCCCTTGCGGCCGCGAATTACCGGCGCGAGGAGTTGGATGCGCGTACCCTCGGGGAGGTCCATGATCTGATCGACGATCTGCTCGCTCGACTGCGCGCTTACTTCGCGACCGCAGTTGTAGCAGTGCGGCTTTCCGACCCGCGCGTAGAGCAAGCGCAGGTAATCGTAGATCTCGGTCACCGTGCCGACCGTCGAGCGCGGGTTGCGCGAGGTCGACTTTTGATCGATCGAGATCGCCGGCGACAGACCCTCGATGTAGTCGACGTCCGGCTTCTCCATCTGTCCGAGAAACTGCCGGGCGTAGGATGAGAGCGATTCGACGTAGCGGCGTTGGCCTTCGGCGTAGATCGTGTCGAAGGCAAGCGAGGACTTCCCCGACCCCGACAGCCCCGTGACGACGATCAGCCGGTTACGCGGGAGGACGAGGTCGATGTTCTTGAGGTTGTGCTCGCGCGCGCCTTTTATGACGATCGCGTCGAGGCCCCGGGAAGGCGAATCCCCCGCCCCGTTCTCCGGAAAGTGTGACGCCACGCTCTCTAAACCGGGTCCGGACGGCGGCCGTTGCAGCCCGGCGGCCGGCCGGTCGATACGGTTATGGGAAGCCATGCTACAGCGTTCGATCGAGCAACAAGCGACCGAAGTCGCAATCACCCACCGCATCCGCAGCGAACTCGCTTCGGTCGAGGCGCCGCCGCACTTTTCGGCCTTCGTCGACGCCCTCTTCGAGATCGAGCCGCGCCGCACCGATCCCGTCTTCGCGGAATTGGTCACGCATGACGACTTGGTCTTTGCGCGTGCGCCCGAGCGCTGCGATTTCGAATATTATGTGGGTCACCGAAATGTGTTGTCGCGTCGATTGCGCGATGTTGCAGAATTCTTGGAATTCGGGCCCGACGAGCGGAACCTCTTGCTCGCGCGGCTGCAGGCGATCCCGGCGGCTCCTTTAGCTGGCTGCTAGCGCTAACGCCGCTTCGACCTCGTCGATCCGGAAAACGATAGCGTCGGGCGCCGGCGCCCCCGCGGGGACGGTTTCGCGGCGCACGTTGAGCCAAACCGTATATAGGCCGACCGCGTGCGCGCCGCGGATATCGCGGTCGTAGCGGTCGCCGACCATCGCGCTCGACTCCGGCGTCGCGCCGAGGCGCTCGCACGCCAGCCTAAACAGGCGCGGATCGGGTTTGATCATCCCGACCTCATCTGCGATGAACACCTCGTCGAAGGCGTCCTCGAGTTCGAGGATCGAGAGTTTCTCGCGGTGCGTCTCGGCGAAGCCGTTGGTGACAAGGCCGAGCTTGATCCCTCGCCCGCGCAATGCGACGAGCAGCTCGAGCGCGCCCGGCCAGAGCTTGAGATGTTCTTTGCGGTAGGCGTTGTAGGAGGCGGCGCAGCGCTCGGCGAGTGCAAGATCGTCGACGCCGGCCTTTCGCAGCGCCGCGAGCCACATCGACGCGCGTAAGCCGAAGACGTGCGTTCCCAAATCCGTGGGCGCCAAGTTCTTCCAGAACGAGTCCGCTTGCTGGATGTACGCCTCGAACAGAGGCGTTGGATCGAGCCCGCGTTCCCGCGCGACCTCCTCGGCCACGTGCTCGGCCGCTCCCCGATAGGTCGCGGTGTCGTCGTGCAGCGTATCGTCGAGATCGAAGAGAACCGCTGCCAGCGGCGGCCGCACGACTAGCGGATGATCGGGAAGCGCGCTTCGACCGTCAAGCCGCCGCCGACGTTCGAATCGACCAGTTCTCCCGTATTGATGTTGCGCGTCTTATAGTTGATCGCGCGCAGTCCGAGGATATAGGTCGCGGCGCCGGCGTGCCAGCCGTAGCCGATCGAATAATCGACTTCCGAACCATGCTCGGGCCGGTCGATCTCGGGGACGTTCTGGATCGTGATCGCGTGCAGGACGCCCTGCACGTTCGGCATCACCGCAAGCCCCATCGCGAAGAAATGATTGCGCGCCATCGGCAACTCAGAGTCGATCTCATAGCGCGGGGACGCAACGCGCGCATAATTCGTGTCGCCGTTGTTGCCGTTGTAGTTGCTCAGGTTGATCAACTGAAAGCCGACGCCGGCGCGCACGCGCTGATGCGCATCGAGATCGACCATCCCGGTCACGTTGAGGATCGACAGCGACGCGACCGAGCGACCGAAGCCGTTGGTCGGCGCGCTTCCCGACACGGTGACCCGCGGAATCCCCTCGAGATGGATGCGGAAGCGGTCCCACTTTTGGGTCAACTCCAAAAAGGCGCCCGCGCCGATCCCCGAGACGCTCGGGTTGTCGGCGCCGACGTGCGTTCCGGCGAGAACGGCTGCGAGCGCGCCGACATCGGTTTCGGCCTGCGCCGCGCCGGCGCACATGAGGAACAACGCAAGGAGGGGGGCGACAAAGCGGACCATGGCCTTGCGCTTCGGCGCATCGATTGCCCCGGGCCTCTGTCTTATTCGCCGTCGTAGTAATCGAGCACGGGGTGGTCACGTAAGATCAGGCCCTCGGGATCGACCAAGATCTTCTGCGAATCGGGATAATGGCACGCCTCGTTCGGCTCGACGTTCGAGACCATCAGGATCTCGCATGGGCCACTCGATTCGTTGACGACCTTGTGCGCGCCCGAGGCGCGCGTCGGGAACGCGACGTAATCGCCTTTGCGTAGTTTCCAATTACCGCGCGACGTGACGAGCGTCGGTTCGCCCTCCAGGACGACGAAGAGTTCTTCTTCGGCTGAATGCCAATGCAGCGGACAAAACGCCTTTCCGGGAGCAAGGCGTGCGACGCGATAGCCGAGCTTCTCCGCGCCGATGAAAAAATCGATGTCGAGCCAGGCGCATTCATACGGCTGGCGCACCGTCGGGGGATCGACGCTCCACGGAAGTTCGTCGGCGTTCGCTTTGTTGACGTAGACGTCGGCGCTCGCCTCGAGACAGGTCCAGATGGCTCGTTGCGCGCCGCCGAAAATCGACTGGCCGTCACCGAGCAAGAGATGCTCGGGGCGAACCGCGGCCAGACGTCGCAACGAAAGCGCGGCCTTCGCCGGGTCGGCGAGCTTGGGCCCCAAACGTAGCGATCCGGCGACGTCGCCCCAGAGTGCGTCGCCGACGATCGCGGCGTGCTTCTTCGGAAAATGCAACGCGATCTCGCCCGGCGTCTTCAGGCCCTCGAACGTCAGCACGCTCGCATCCCCGATCGTCTCGCCGTCCGCAAGCATCCGATCGATCGGACCGGAAAGCAGCGGTGCGTCGGCTGCGCTCGCCGCGATCTTCGCACCGAACCGCTGCGCGAGTTCGCGCGCACTTCGCTCGTGGTCCCGATTGGTCAGCACGACCCAGGCGATGCCGCCGCGCTCTTCGATCTCGCCGGCGTCGGCGTCGTAGAGCGGGAGCGGATCGGTGACCAGATTCCCTTCATCGCTCTCGATGAAGTACGAGTTGAAGAATACGTTGGGCTGCGGCTGCCAGGCCGACCACATGCGGACCCCGTCGACGATCGTCTTCTGCATGGACGATTCGTTCGACGTCTTCGGGGGGTTCCCTAAAGCTCGACCGGTTCGGCGTACCCCGTCAATTCGACGTAGCCTTGGCCGCGCGCGCGCGACGGCGCCGTTGTGTCGCGAATGTCGACCGCTCCTTCCCAATAGGAAGGGCCCGACGTGAGCACGATCTCCTGGTCAAGGAGGACGGGCACGAGCGTGACGTCGAGCCGAGCATCGGGGACCTGCACGCGCCACCCGCTCGGATAGTCGGCGTGGGTCTGCGGGCTGTGCCAGCGGCCGGTTGCGGTCACGCGAAAGCCGCCCAACGGCAAGAAGCGAACGCGGCCGTCGCGATCGACGAGGCTCCCCGCAGATTGCGGGGCGATCCCGCCGTCCTTGCGCCGAAACTGATAGAGCATCAACTCGCGCCCGTCGTCGAGCTGGAGCGACATCCAATCCCAGCCGACCTCGTCGGGTTGCAATTGATTCGTCCCGAACTCGTGATCCATCCATGACGTGCCCTCTACCTTGAAACTCGTCCCCGCGTATCGCAGCGTGCCGCGCGTGCTCAGTCGCGAATACGAATAATAGTGCGAGCCGCACGAGGCGCACGCACCTTTGCGAAACACGCCTCGTTGACCGTGAACGGCCGGAGGCTTCTCCGGAGTCTGAACGAGATCGAGCCCGTTCTCTGCATCCGCGGCGTGGAGTGTCATGCGCTCGCGGCTCCGATCCGCCATCGGTTGACCGAGCAACGACCAGTCGTCGGCGCGGACCGCCAAGCGACCCTGGGCTGCCGCCCCTAGGCCGAGCGCCTGACGCACCACGCGTTCCGTATGAACGAATTTTTGTCCCATTGCGTCGGTGATCGCAAAGTGCGCCGCGTAGACTTGGTCGCCGCGCCAACGGCTGCGCGCCGAAGGGAGCGGCGCCGGGGCCACGTCTTCGGGTTGGAGCCGAACACGAAAAAACGTGAGCTCGTACCCGAAGCGGCGCCCGCTCGGGGCGCGCAGACGGCCGGTGAAGTACCACCATTCGCTTTGATAGAGCGGATGCGTACCGTGATCGGCGGGGAACGCAAAGACGTACGGCGCCTTCGCGGTTGCGAACGGCGCGGCGGCATGCCCTACGGCCGCACCGACGAGGATCAGCGCAGCAGCGATCGCTCCGATTGCGCGCTTCACTCGGTGCGAACGGCGTCGGCGGTGCGCATGCTCGCTGCAACGCGCGCCGGATACAAGCCGGCGAGCAGCGCGGCCCCGACCACGAGCAGCAACGACTCGGCGAGCGACGAGTACGGCACGTACAACTGCATAGGCCAGCCGAACGACTGACGGTCGATGACGAAGATCAGCAGCAATCCCAAGAGCGTTCCGCCGCCGACTCCGATGACGCCTCCCAAAACGCCGATCAACGCCGCTTCGTAGAGCACCATCCGGCGCACGTCACGAATCCGCAACCCGAGATAGCGCAGTACCCCGATCTCGCGCCGCCGCTCGAGCACGAGCGCAAAGAGAGTGCTGACGACGCCCATGACCGCGATCGTGATCGCGATGAGGTTCAGCGCCTGTGTGAGCGCGAACGTTCGATCGAAGATCGAGAAGACGAACGAGCGCAGCTCGCGGGTCGTTTGGACCTCGATCCGCAGCGGGTAGACGGTCCGAATGATGCGCGTGCGAAGTACGTTCAGATCGGCGCCGGGTTTTGCGTAGACGGAGAACACGCCGACCGAGGCGTCGTGATAGAGGCGCGCGAACGTGCGCTCGTCGATGATCGCGGCCCCGGCGTCGTTGGAGTAGTCGTCGTAGATCGCCACGATTCGAAACGAGACTCGGCCCGAAGGCGTGTCGAGCGGGAGCCGGTCGCCGACACGCAAACCCGATCGTTCGGCCAGCGGCGCGCTCACGATGACGCGGCTCGTGCCGGGCATCGTGCGCGCCAACGTCGCTGCGTCGGCCCCGCTGACCAACCGCACCCAATCGCGCTCCGCAATCGTCCCCAAGTCGGTCGTCCCCAAGGTTAGGAGCGCCCCGCGAAACGGAACGGAAACGGCGCGGAACGTGTCGACCGCCGCGACGCCGGGTAACGCGCGAATGCGCTGCGGAATCTCGGGTGGAACGCGCGCGTCGTACGACTCCCCCGAGATGCCGAGCGGCCGCACGAAGAGATCGGCCTTGAGCGTTTCATCGACCCAAATGGCGACTGTCGCCCGAAGCGAGTTGACGCTGACCGCGACGCTGACGATCATCGTGACCGCGAGGCCGAGCGAGGCGACGGCGATGCTGTTGCGCCGCGGCGTACCACCGAAATTCGCAGCGGCGAGCAGCGCCGGAGGCGAATGTCGAGAAAAGCGCTGCAGCAGATGCGCCGCCGCGATGACCGCGAGCGGGACGCAGAGCGAACTTCCGAGGATGATGCAGAGCGCGGCGGCGTAGCCGAACAGCGGGAGACCGTCGACGGCCGGCGCCCGCGACAGAGCGTCGGCGAGCGTCAATAAAGCGAGCCCGCCAAGCGCCAGCACGATCCCCAAGCGCCACATGCGAGGTTCGAAGCCGCGCGAACGCATCGCCTGAGCCGGCGGCGTCGCCGCCGCTTCGAGCGCGGGCGCGATCGCCGACGCCGCGGCGACCGCGATGCCGAACAGGAAGGCTTGCAGCATGACGAGCGGGTCGTAGACGACCCGGTCGACGTGGGTCCCGACGTAGAGCGTGTCGACCGTACGAGCCACGGCGCCGACCGAAAATCGCGCCAGCAGTGCGCCGAAGACCAAGCCCAGGAGCGAACCCGCGACGCCGAAGAGGACGCCTTCCATCAGGAAGGTCGTGAAAATCTGGCTGCGCGTTGCGCCGAGTGCGCGCATCGTCCCGATCTCGGCCCGTCGCTGCACGACCGAGATCGCGACCGTGTTGTAGATAAGAAATGCGCCGACCAGCAACGCGATGTAGGAGATCGCGGCGAGGTTCACTTGAAAACTCCGTAGCAAACGCCGGACTTCGTCGGTCCGAGTCGCCGGCTCCACGATCCGCGTCCCCCGCGGCAGAATGCGCGCGAGCGCCGTCCGCGTCGCCGCGAGTTGAGCCGGCTCGACGACGCAGTCGATCCGGTCGATGAGGCCGACCTTCCCAAACATCTCCTGCGCGGTCACGATGTCGACGAAGACGACGCTCGAATCGACGTTCCCGACCGCGGGCGGCAAGATCGCCGCGACGCGCAGGCGGATCGGCCGACCGTCGGCCAGGGCATCGAGCGGCCCGCCGATACGAAGGCCGTAGCGGTCCACGACGCGCCGCGAGACGATCGCGCCGCGCCCGGCGATCAGTTCGTATGGATTCGGACCGCTCCCGCGCGATACGTAGGCCCCCGGAAGTTCGGCTCGTTCCTCGGCGCCTTCCGGTAAGGGACGCAGCAGATCGAGTCCCAAGACCCGCAAAATCTCGCCGGAAAACGGATCGCCCGCCTGCGCTCCGACGACGATCGAATCTTCGATGACCGGATCGGCCTGGATAACGTGCGGTAGGCGTTGCACCGCCAAGAGCGTCCGTTCGTCGAAACCGCTCCCCAGCCCCAAGACCTGCAAATTGACGCGACTCGCGACGACGTTGACGTTCGATGCGAACGAGGCAATGGCGGCCGCGTTCGCCAGATTGATCGCAAGGCAGATCGCGACGCCGAGGCCGATCGCGATCAGCGTGACGAGCGAGCGCAGGCGATTCGTGCGAAGATAGCCTAGGACGAGACTGCGAAAGAGCACCGGCGCGGGGCCCGCCGTCATAAGATGACGCGCCCGTCTTGTATGCGGATCACGCGGTCGCAGGATGCGGCGGCTTCGGACGAGTGGGTCGCCAGCAGAATCGCCTGCCCGGTGTCGGCGACTGAGCGCAGCAGCCGCAAGACCTTCGCGCCGCTCTGCGAGTCGAGGTTGCCGGTCGGTTCGTCGGCCAACACGATCGCCGGCCGATGGATGACGGCGCGCGCCAGCGCGGCCCGTTGCGCCTGCCCGCCCGAGAGCTGCGCCGGATAGGCGCCGGCCTTTTCGGTGATGTCGACCGCGGCGAGGGCGTCCGCGACCCGCCGATCGATCTCGCGCTGCGGGCAGCGTTGTAATACGAGCGGCAGCGCCACGTTCGCGGCGACCGTCATCGCCGGCAACAAGTTGAAGAACTGAAAGACCGTACCGACGCGGTCGCGCCGCAACGCCGTCAGCGCGTCGTCGTCGAGCGAAGCGGTTTCGCGGCCGTCAACGAACACGCTGCCGCCGCTCGGCAAATCGATGCACCCAATCAAGTTCAGAAGCGTGCTCTTTCCGCAACCGCTCGGACCGACGAGCGCGACCATCTCGCCGGCCCGCACCTCGAACGAGACGCCGTCGAGCGCGCGCACGGCCACTCCCTGATCCGAATAGACTTTGGAAACGCCCGAGACGCGAACCGGTACCACACTACCTCGCAGCGTCGGCGGCGCGCATCAGGGAATAGAACGGCAGCGTCTCGACCCTCAGGTACAGGCTCGGCGTTGACGGACGCAAGTCGGGCGAAAGCGCATTTCCGAGATTCGCGTAGATGTTGTAGAAATGCGATTGGGATGCAACGAGCGCCCCGGAGGAGTCGAAGTAGCGGGTCTCGTCGTCGCGCACGCGCATTCCGGAGGTGCTCTCGCTAACGCGAGCGAGCGCTCCGTTCACCCGAAAGCAGTACGTGCTGTACGCTTGGATGTCGAGCGAGCGCTCCTCGACATTGACGAGAATGACGTGTCCCTCGAGCGACCACGCTTTCGCGACCTCGCTGTAGATGTTCGGATCAGCGACGATGCGGTGCAACATCGTGCCGTCGGCGACACGCCACGTGCCGCCGTCGTCGTTTGCGAAGATGCGCCCGAAAGCGACCGGTTCTCCGCCGATCACCCGGTCGATCGAGTCGGCGCATTCCCGATCGATCGCCGCAATCGCCGTATCACTAGTCCGCACGGGCGCGCCGGCGCCGAATAGCAGCGCCGAACCAAACGCGATGCAACCGACGCGTAACGAGAGCCGCATCGGTGCTGCTTCGGCGGCCGGCCCCTGACTATCTGCCAACCAGTTCGCGCAACGCATGCTCGAAGATCTTCGGCGCTTTTCCCTGGAAGAGGACGCTCTCGTTGCCGCCGAGCTGCTTGCGCAACTCGAGCAACTCATCGCGTAGGGCCGCGGCTTTCTCGAACTCGAGGTTGGCGGCAGCTTCCCTCATCCTGCGCTCGACCTCTCCGGCCATCGCCAGCGCGACCTCGCGCGGCAGATGTTCGCCGCGCAGCCTCCCGGCGGCCGTCGTCTCTTCTTGGGTCGCGACGAGGTCGAGGATGTCGCGCACTTCCTTGCGGATCGACTTCGCTTCGATGCCATGCTCGATGTTGTACGCAACCTGGCGCTCGCGGCGCCGTTTGGTTTCGTCGATGGCTCTCGCCATCGACTGAGTGATCACGTCGGCGTACATGATCACCTTGCCCTCGACGTTGCGGGCCGCGCGGCCGATCGTCTGGATCAGCGCCGTTCCGCTGCGCAGATAGCCCTCTTTGTCGGCGTCGAGGATTCCGACGAGCGAAACCTCGGGCAGATCGAGGCCCTCACGCAACAGATTGATCCCAACCAGCACGTCGAAGAGCCCGCGCCGCAAATCGCGCAGAATCGCGATCCGCTCGAGCGTCTCGATCTCACTGTGGAGGTAACGGACCTTCAACCCGTTCTCGAGCAAGAAGTCGGTCAGATCCTCGGCCATCTTCTTGGTCAAGGTCGTCACCAGGACGCGCTCCCCGCGCTCGGTCCGCAGACGGATCTCTTCCATCAGATCGTCGACCTGATTGCGCGTCGGGCGCACCTCGACTTCGGGGTCGACGAGCCCGGTCGGCCGGATGATCATCTCGGCGACCTGCGCCGACTTTCCGATCTCGTACGTCGCCGGCGTGGCGCTGACGTAGATCGTTTGATTGAGATGTGCCGTAAACTCGTCGAACGTCAACGGCCGGTTGTCGAGCGCGCTCGGCAAACGAAAGCCGTGTTCGACCAGCACTTCCTTGCGCGAGCGATCGCCGGCGAACATCCCATGGACCTGCGGCAGCGTGACGTGCGACTCGTCGACGAAGAGCAGCCAATCCTTCGGAAAGAAGTCGAGCAAGCACGACGGAGTCGAAGCGGGTTCGCGACCGGCCAGGTGACGTGAGTAGTTCTCGACGCCATTGCAATAGCCGACCTCGCGCAACATGTCGAGATCGTAGCGCGTCCTCATCTCGATGCGCTGCGCCTCCAAGAGTTTGCCGGCGTCGCGAAAGTACCTCAGACGCACCTCGAGCTCGATTTCAATCGCGTCTATCGCGCGCCGTAGCTTCTCGTCCGGCGTGATGAAATGCTTGGCCGGGAAGATCGTCAGCTCGGGCTTCGACTCGACGTACTCGCCGGTGAGCAGGTTGACGACGTCGATCCGCTCGATTTGGTCGCCGAAGAATTCGATGCGATGGACCAGCTCCTCGTCGACGCCGACGAACTCGAGGGTGTCGCCGCGCACGCGAAAGGTCCCGCGGACCAGGTTGAGGTCGTTGCGCCGGTACTGCATGTCGACCAGACGCCGCAAGAAGACGTCGCGATCGATCTCGTCGCCGATCTTCAGGGCAAGCGACATCTCGATGTAGTCGGCCGGCGAGCCCAAGCCGTAGATGCACGAGACCGAGGCGACGATCAGCGTGTCGCGCCGCGTCAAGAGCGACTGCGTCGCGGAGTGCCGGAGCCGCTCGATCTCTTCGTTGATCGAGCTGTCCTTTTCGATGTACGTGTCGGTGTGCGGGATATACGCTTCGGGCTGGTAGTAATCGAAGTACGAAACGAAATACTCGACCGCGTTCTCGGGGAAGAAGTCGCGAAACTCGGCGCAGAGCTGGGCCGCGAGGGTCTTATTGTGACAGAGGACGAGGGTCGGCTTTTGGACCAGCTCGACGACACGCGCCATGGCGACCGTCTTCCCGCTCCCCGTGACGCCGAGCAAGGTCTGAGCCTTGTCGCCGCGCAGGACCCCCTCCGCCAACTTTGCGGTCGCCGCCGGTTGGTCGCCCGCCAGCGCGTAGGGTAGCGCTAATTTGAATCGTTCGGACATCGGCGTCTCTCTACGACACGTTCGAAGCCATCGCCGTTGCGCCGGGCCTTTGGGCCGGGAGATACGCGGCTCGGCGGGGAAGGAAAGCAAGTACACCACCCGCGTCGCGAGACCTCGGTCTCCCCGTCAGGAGGCGTCGATGATCCAGAAACCCTTGCTCTTCAGCGGCAACTCGAACCTGGAACTCGCCCGTGAGATCGCGAGCCGAATGGAGACACGCGTCGGAAGCGCGCTCGTCGACAAATTCCGCAATGACGAATGCCGTGTCGAGATCCGCGAGAACGTTCGCGGCGCCGAGGTTTTCGTCATCCAGTCGATCTGCAAAGCGCCCAACGGGCAGACCGTCAACGACTCGTTGATGGAGTTGCTCCTGATGATCGACGCGCTGAGCCGCGCGTCGGCCTATCGCATCTCGGCGATCGTGCCGTACTACGGTTACGCGAAGCAGGACAAGAAAACCAAAGGCCGCGAGCCGATCTCTGCCAAGCTCGTCGCGAATCTGATGGTGACGGCCGGCGCGAGGCGCCTCGTTACGCTCGATCTGCACGCGGCCCAGATCCAAGGCTTCTTCGACATCCCGGTCGACAATCTCGAAGCGACGCCGACGCTCTCGTCCTATCTCAAGGCGCAGAATCTCGTCGGAAACGACGTCGTCGTCGTCTCGCCCGACGCCGGCGGCGTCGCGCGCGCCGAGAAGTTCGCAAAGCGCCTGCGTTCGACGCTGGCGATCGTCTTCAAGCGCCGGCCCGAACCCGACGTCTCCGAAGTCACCGAGATCGTCGGCGAGGTCGACGGCAAGGTCGCGATCGTCGTCGACGACATGATCTCGACCGGCGGAACGCTCGCCAAAGCGGCCGAGGCGCTCATCCGTCGCGGTGCGACGAAAGTCGTCACCTGCGCGACGCACGGAATATTCGCGGGCGATGCGGTGAAGGTGCTCAACGACTCGCCGATCGAGCGGATCATCGTCACCAACACGTTGCCGAATTCAGAGACCGACCTGGGCCCGAAGTTCAAGGTCCTCTCAATCGCGCAGATCCTCGCCGACGCGATCAAGCGGATCACGGCCAACCGCTCGGTCTCCGAGCTGTTCGCGAAGGATGAGGAGCCCCCATCGGGAACCGAAACCGGCCGCCCTCCCCCGGCCCTCGAACTCCCTGAAATCCTCTCCGCAAAGATTTGAACGTAAAGGAACCTCTGAAGAACCCCATGCATCGATCGTTTGGAGCGCCGCGGCCCGAGATGCGAGGAGCCGGCGAGGGCGCATACCCGCTGCGGTATGTAACCGAGCCGGCGACGACGCAGATGGGGCCGCGCCGCCCAAACCCTTCGGGCAACGGCATTTGCGCCGCATCTCATCGTCGCTACGTCGGTTACAATGCGCCGCGGCATTGCGCCCTCCTCGCTTCTCGATCTGCGGCGCAAATGCTCGCTGCGATCGGTGCAGCGGGTTCTTCAGAGGTTCCTTATGGATAGCAAGACCGTCACGCTTTCGGTCCAGACGCGCCCGCAGGCGGGAACGACCGCCGCGAACAGACTGCGCAAGACCGGACGATTTCCCGCAGTTCTCTTCGGCCACGGGGCCACGCCCCTTTCGATCTCGCTCGACGCGAAAGCGTTCGTCGAACTCTTGCATGCCGGCGGAAAGAACAAGCTGCTCAGCCTAACGATCGACGGAAAGGGCGGCGACACCGCACTCATCCGCGACGTCCAGCGCGATCCGATCACGCGTCGCATCATCCACGCAGACCTCCAGCGCGTCAGCGCGACCGAGATGGTCGGCGCATCGCTTCCGATCGTCACCGTCGGCGTCGCCGAAGGCGTGCGCAACGCCGGCGCCGTCATGGACGTCATCGTTCACACGCTCGACGTCGAGGGTCCGGCAAACGCCATCCCGCCCAACATCGAGGTCGACGTCAGCGAGCTTGGCTTGCACCAACATCTCGCCGCCGGCGACGTCAAGCTGCCGCCGAATTTCAAGCTGCGGATCGATCCGTCGACGATCTTGATCTCGATCGAACCGTCGCGAACCGAACAGCAGATGGCCGAAGCGGCGGTTGCTTCCCCCGAACCGGTCGAGGTTCCGACCGTCGCCGAAACGGCGCCGCCACCGGAGGCTGAATCTTAGGGCTGCCAGGCCCGCGAACTCCCGGGACGCGTCTGGTCGTCGGGCTGGGAAATCCCGGTTCGAATTATGCGCGGACGCGCCACAATGTCGGCTTCCGCGTCGCCGACGAAGTGGCGCGTCGCCTCGGCGTGAGCGCTTGGCGCAACAAAGACCGCGCTCTGCAGGCGAACGTGACGGCGAAATCGCTCGTCCTGGTCAAGCCCCAATCGTACATGAACGAAAGCGGGACGCCGATCTCGCGCATCGCACGCTGGTGGAAGACGCCGCCGGCGGGCGTGCTCGTCGTGGTCGACGATCTCGATCTTCCGTTCGGCAAGCTCCGGATGCGCGAGTCGGGCGGCTCGGGCGGGCACAACGGCCTCAAGTCGATCATCGAAACCCTCGGCGAGGACTTTCCGAGATTGCGCATCGGAATCGGACGCGACGGCGATGCGATCGATCACGTTCTTTCGTCGTTCACGAGCGACGAAGACGAACGTCTGACGACGATCGTAAGCGTCGCCGCCGACGGCGTCGAGCGCTGGCTGGACTCCGGCGCCGTCGAGGCGATGAACTACGTCAACGCATGGCAAAACAACGCGGAATGACGCGGCGCCTGTTCAACATCGCCGCCCTCTCGTTGGGCGTCTTCGGCTCGCCGGCGTTCGCGCGCGAGACGGAGTCTTGGGAGCGGCTCGATCTCCCCACCGCCCCGCTCTTCGATGCCCCCGGCCTCGAAACGGAGATGCTCGACGATCTCAACGCCGAGCGGCGGCGTCACGATCGCGCGCCGCTGACCCTCGACGCGCGCCTGAGTGCGGTCGCGCGAACGTACGCGCGCGAGATGCTGCGCGAGCGCTTCATCGGACACGTCGCCCCGAACGGAACGACGTTCATCGAGCGTTTGCAACGCGCGGGCCTCCCGGCGACGTACATGGGGGAAAACTTGGCGTACACGACCGGCGACGAAAACCAAGCGTTCACCCACCTCGTCGCGAGCCCGGGACACCTCGCGAACATGCTAAACACGCGTTTCACCATAGTCGGAATCGGAGCGATCGCGATCGGCATATACGGGACGATGTACGTCCAGGAATTCGAAGGAGACTAAGGCTCGCGGCGTAACGGCAGGCTCATGATCGTTCGCCGTCTCTTTGCAGTCTTGGCGCCGCTCTGTGCCGTCGCCGCCCTCACGACCCTGGCGCTAGCGCAACCCGCGCCCGGCGCGGCGACGACTCCGGGGGCCACTCCGACGCCGATTCCCGGAATCGTCGGAGCGGGCTCGTTCACGATCCAAACGCTGATGCTCAACGCGCCTGCTTCCAGCACGGCGAGCCCAGCGGCGAGCCCCGCGCCGCCGACGATGCTCGGCGCCAGCGTCGCGTTCGAAGTACGCCGGCTGAAGTTCCGCCTCGACCTGCTCTCCGTAACGCTCCCCTCCGCCATGACTCAGGCGAGCGGTGGACCGGCGCCGCCGTTCCCGCCCGGCGGATGCACGATCGTCGTCGATCCGACGGCGTCGAAGTTCGTGCTCTGGGTGCCGCGGACGAAGAAGTACTTCGCGGGGAAGCTCCCCAAGCCGTCGTTTGGTGGGAAACCGAAGCCGACACCGGGGGTGGGCGCACCCGCGCACCCGTTCGACCCGCTCGTCGTCTTCAGGTTGCTCAAAGGCATCAAGACGTTCTCGTTCGCCTTGACGGGGCACAGCGCGATGAACGGCCATCCGACGTCACAGTACGATTTTACGCTCGCTCGCGAGTACGGCGCCGGGAACAGCTTCGCCGTACACGGCCAGATGCAACTCGCCGACGACATGGACGAGCTGCCCGTGTTGTTCCAGGTGAGCGTGAGCGGGAACAAACTCCCGGAGAGTTCGTTGCGCTACGATCTGACGAGCCTGGAACGGCGGCTGCCGCCGGAGACCGACTTCCACCCGCCGGGCGGCTACAAGCTCGCAAAGGACCCCGGCGACACCTTCAAATAGCGGCGCTACTTCTTCAGGGCTTCGCTAGTTCGGCAAACCGAAAGCACTCGACGGGATGGTCGTTGACCATCCCCGTCGCCTGCATGAACGCATAGACGATCGTCGAGCCGGCGAAACGTATTCCGCGGGCTCGGAGATCGCGACTGATCCGGTCGGAGAGCGGCGTCGTCGCCGGAAACTTCGCGCGGCTATGCCGCGCGGAGACGATCGGCCGCCCCCCGACGAACCGCCACAGGAAGGCAGCGAACGAGCCGTACTCGCGCTGTAGTTCGAGGACGGCGCGCGCGTTCCCGATCGCGGCGCGAATCTTCAATTCGTTTCGAACGATCCCGGGATCGGCGAGCAGCCGCGCGACCTGACGCTCCCCGAAGCGCGCGACTTTGGCCGGAACGAAACCGGCGAAGACCTTGCGGTAGCGCTCGCGTTTTCGGAGAATCGTCGCCCAACTCAAACCCGCTTGCGCGCCTTCGAGCACGAGAAATTCGAAGAGCATCCGATCGTCGTGCAGCGGGACGCCCCATTCGCTATCGTGGTACGCGACGAGCTCCGGAGTCGACGCCCAGGCGCAGCGAACCGTGGCGCGGGCCTGGGTGCGACTCACCGACACGGATCGTGACGGTGCGTTGCGATCGCGATGCGTGTGCCGAGCTGCTTCGCCGGGCCAAAATAGATATTCGCCCAGCGCGGCGTGCACAGCGCGACGAAGCGACGGTCGGCCGAGCGCACGAACGAGCGGACCGCCGAAGCTGGGTCGTGCGTGAGCTGCAACGCATATGCGTCGGCTTTCACCTCGATGTGGCGCGAATAAAGATTGTAGAGTGGAAAAGCGACGAGCCCGGCGAGCCCCGCGAGCGCCCCGACGAGTGCGAGCCGCGCCAACGGATCGTCGTCGCGGCGATATCCGATTCGATCGGCAACCAGGACGCCCGCCGCGATCGAAAGCACGAACAAGAAGGTCCAGACGAAAGCGGTGCGCAGCGAATCGTTGCGCACTACGTGCGCGATCTGGCGCGCGACGGCGAACTCGACTTCACCGCGAGTCGCCGAGTTGAGCAGATTGTCGGCTACGACGATGCGCATTCCCGGCCCGAACCCCAGGACCTCGGCGAAGGCAAGCTGCGTCTGGCGCGACGCGTCGGACCAGACGATCGGCGTATCGACGTTCGCCTCGCGTTCGAACGCAACGAACCGCGCCTGCATCCGCCGATCTCCGATCGGCCGGTAGTGGTTGAACAGGGGCGAGATGATCGACGTTCCGGCCAAGCCGTAGAGCGCGCTGACGAGGAAGATCGCTACGATCGAATAGATCCACCAGGCTCGCGTCCGCTGAACCATCGCCATGATGAGAACGAGCAGCAGGCCGACGGCGATCCCGTCGATCGTTACGCGCACGATCCCATCGAGTAGCCAGCCCCAAAACGGCTGCGTCGACTGGTCGAACACGACCGAGACGCGGTACTGAGCCGCCGACGCCGGCAACGCGGCGATCCCGGCGATCGCGGCGAGCGAGAAGCCGTAGGCGAAGCGCAATGCAACGAGCGACTTCAGGCGTCGCTTCAAGGCGTCGCGCAACCGGGCGGCGTTCCCCGAGCGCCACAGATAGTAGAAGACGAGTATCTGCGAGAGCGCTGAGGCCAGAAAAAGGACGCGGCGGTAAACGCCGAGGGTCTCCGCGATCTTCTGGCGGCGGGGGTCGATCAGAGCCTGGGGAGCAGCCTGCAGCAAGACCGCGGCCGGTAACGCGGAGACGCGACGGTCGACGTAGGCTTGGCGAACCGGCGCCGCGGATCGATGCGCGGCGTCCGCACAAGCCGGTGCCGCAGCAATCCCCCACAAGCCCAGCGCCAACCCGACGAGGATGAACCGCGCCAAAATCGTCAGCCGGCCTTCGCCGCCGCGACCCGATTCCGCACGGCCGGTTTGACGACGGCGATATAGCGCGGACATTCCGGGCCGTTGGGCTCGTGACAGGTTCCCCGAACGCAGGTCGCGCCGGCGCGGACGAAGAGGCTCGGCGCCGCGCGCTTGACGAGTCGCAACATTGCGAACGCCAACTCGCGGATCTCCCACTGCGCGTTGTTGCACGTGCGCAGCGTGAAGAAATCGAGCAGCGCCCGCGCATTCGCGGTGATGACGATCTGCGTCTCGGCCGCGTTGGGAAGCGCAAAGCGCGCGTCCTCAGGCGGCGTGCCCGCGTCAAGCGCCGTCTGATAGAAATCGGCGATCGCTTCCATCAGCCCCTCGTACTTTGCTGCGAGTCCGGGCCGGCTTTGGATCGACGGCGGCGTGACGAACGGGAAGCTTGCCTTGACCTTGATATAGCGCTGGCTTTTCTGCTCGAAGGACATGTGACGGTGACGCACGAGCTGATGCGTCAACGCTCGCGAGACCCCGGATGCGCCGAAGGTGAACATCGTGTGCTCGAACGTAGAAAGGTGACCGGCATCGCGCACGCGCGCGACCATTTTTTCAATCTCTTCTTCGGTCCAATTCTGGTCGATCGTCTCGATGTCGCGCGGACTGTAGCAGTTGCGAGCGGCGGTCGCGACCGCGCGCTCCGGCTCCGGCGAGTAGGACAGAAGCACTACCTTAAGCGCCATGCGGGACGTTTCGCCGAACCACGCGCAAGGCCCGCCGGAAAGCCCGGGCGCCTTTCGCGCACGCGTCGAAATGCAGTCGCACATGCCCGGTGAACTCTGGACCCTCTCGGCAAGCGAACTCGCTTCGCGCATCGCGCGCGGCGAGTGCTCGGCGCTCGACGCGGTCGACGCGCACATCGCGCGGATCGACGCGGTCAATCACTCGCTCAACGCGGTCGTCTACGAACGCTTCGAATTGGCACGAGCCGAGGCTCGGGGCGCCGACAAAGCGCGCGCCGATGGCCGCTCCGCCGGACGTTTTCACGGCGTCCCGATCACGGTCAAGGAATCGCTCGACGTCGCCGGGATGCCGTCGACGTATGGCTTGTGCTCGCGGGCGAGACTGATCGCCGAACACGACGATCCTTACGTCGCGCGGCTGCGCGCTGCAGGTGCGATCGTTCTCGGGAAAACCAACCTCTCGCAGTTGATGCTGTTCATCGAGTCGGACAATCCGCTCTACGGCCGCACGAACAACCCGTGGAACCTCAAGCGTACGCCGGGCGGCAGCAGCGGCGGTCAGGCCGCGATCATCGCCGCCGGTGGATCTCCGCTCGGCTTGGCGACCGACATCGGCGGCAGCATCCGCGTCCCGGCAACGTTCTGCGGGATCGCGGGGATGAAGCCGACGGCGGGACGGATGCCCGAAGCGTTCGGGCCGCGGATATTCTCCGGACAGACCGCGATCGTCAGCCAAGTCGGCGTCCTGGCGCGCGACGTGAGCGATGTGATTCTGGCGCTCGAATGCATCAACGGCGGGAAGAATCCGGCGGTAGAACCTCCGCGGTCGCTCGGCGACCCGTACCTTCTGGACGTCTCGACGCTTCGCGTCGGATATTACTCGCGCGCCGGATGGTTCGAACCATCGCCCGCGGTCGCGCGCGCGGTCGAAGAAGCGGCCGGCGTCATGCACCAGCTCGGGGCGCGCGTCGTCCCCTTTTCGCCGCCGCTCCCCGATCTCGCCGAAGATCTTTTCTACGGAATTCTCTCGGCCGACGGTGCGAAGAACGCGCTCGAGCTCCTCGGCCGCGATAAACGAGACAAGCGCGTCTCCGAACTTCTCCGGATCGCTTCGAAGTCGCGCCGCTCGATCAACACGGCGCTGACGCTGCTGAAATTGACTCGGCAACACGGGCTCGCCAAGCTCGTCAACAACTACGGGTTCAGCGACACGGCACACTACTGGAAGCTCGTCGAGCAGCAGGGTGAGTATCAACGCCGTTTCAGCGAGGCGCTCGACCGCGCCGAGGGCGGCCCGCTCGACATCGTCCTGAGCCCGGCGTGCGCCCTTCCCGCGATCCCGCACGGTGAAAGCCGCAACCTCGCGACCGCCGGCGCATACGCCGTCATCTACAACGTCCTGGGATATCCGGCCGGGATCGTCCCGGTGACGCGCATCGGACCGGAAGAGCAAGTCGGCCGCAGGAAGTCCGCGGATCGGATGGAGCGCAGCGCGCTGCGGGCCGAAGTGAGGAGCGTCGGGTTACCGGTCGGCGTTCAAGTCGTGGCGCGTCCCTGGCGCGAGCACGTCGCACTCGCCGCAATGCTCGCGATCGAATCGGTCGTGAAGAAGCGGCCGGACTTCCCGCACACTCCCCATTTTGCAGAGCAAAATGGGGGCCCCAACAACTAGGGAACCTCTGCCGTACTTTCGGCGAGGATACGTTCGATCGCCGCGACGATCCGGTCGTAGCCCTTGTCACCCGCTTGAAAGTGGCGCAACTGATGTTCGCGATCGAAGAGGTAGAACGCCGGGACGAACTCGTTCTGAAAACCATCGACGATCGCGTGCTCGTTGTCGATCGCGCACGGCCACTCGATCAGCATCGGCCCGGTCGCATCTTCCGAAACCTTGTCGATGTCGAGTTCTTCGGGACCGCGCGGCTGATGAATTGCGATGAACTGCAAACCGCGCGGCTCGAACTGCCGGCGCCACTCGGCGACCTGCGCCGCAGCGTCGTGGCACATGTAGCACGTGATCGACCAAAAATGGACGAGCACGGGCTTACCGGCGAGCTCCGCCTCGGCGGGCTCGCCGTTGACCCAGGCCGCCGCTCCCGCAAGCGACGGGAGCGGCGTACGCATGCGGAGCATCGTTAGCCTGAGACGACCAGCGTCGGCTTGCCGGGCTTCCAATCGGCCGGGCAGCGCGAACCGGTCTGAAGAGCTTGTAAGACGCGCAAGGTTTCCTCGACGCTGCGACCGATGTTCGAGTTGGTTACCGTCGCGTAGCGAACGATTCCGTCGGGATCGATGATGAACAGACCGCGCTGCGCCTCGCCCGATTCCTCGTCGAGCACGCCGTACGCGCGCGCCACTTCCTTCTTATAGTCCGCGACGAGCGGATACTTGAGGCCGCTGATTCCGTTCTTGTCGCGCGGCTGCTGGATCCACGCCCAATGGCTGAAGACCGAGTCGCAGGACGCGCCGAGCATTTCGGCGCCGACCTCGCTGAATTTACCGAGCTGGTCCGAGAACGCGATGATCTCGGTCGGGCAGACGAACGTGAAATCCAACGGATAGAAGAAAAACACGAGCCATTTGCCGCGATAATCGGAAAGCGATACCTTGAAACCGAGATCGTTGCGGCTGGTCGCGTTCTTGGTGCTCTTGAGTTCGAAGTCGGGGGCGGGTTTGCCGACCTGTGCTTGCATGGTGCTCCTCTTAGCGTCGGGGGCGGTATCCAAAAGTGAAAATGATTGTCATTTTCGTTCCGATATGCTAGCATAGCCCCGATGCCAGGTCAAGCGACAAAGGCGGTCCGCTCACCAGAGCGGCGAATCGCCCGCCGGCTGCCCAAGAACTACGCGCTGGTCCGCGAGATCGTGGGGCAGGCCGGTCACGGAACCCATCAGACGGCGAACGACATCTACCGTCGCGCCCGGGAGCTGCAGCCGTCGATCGGGTTTACCACGGTGCACCGGGGGCTCGCGCGCTTGAGCGCGATGGGCGAGATCATGAAGGTCCAACTTGCCAACGCCGACGCTGCCTGGTATGAACCGGTTTCGGTCGCGCACGCACACCTGGTCTGCGAGCGCTGCGGCGGCGTCTCCGACGTCGGCTACTCGACCGCATCGCGCACCTTGCGCTCCGTCGCCGAGCGTTCCGGGGTGCGCATCGACGCCGAGTCGATTACTTTCCGCGGCCTCTGCCGGGGCTGCGCAGGAGCGAAGCGCGGCCGGCGCAACTAGTTCACTGGGCAGTGCCCCGGGAGAACCGGTTTTGTTGCGAGCGGCGCTCTTGGCAAGCGGTTTGGCCGTGCTCGGCGGAGCTACGGCGGCATCGGCGATTGCCGGAGCTCCGGAATATCTTCCGCAACTACGGCAACTCGCTTTGGCGCCCCTCATGCCGCCGGCGCAATACGGCTATAGCGTCGGCGCGCCGCACATCCCGCAGATCCCGGTGGACGTCTACGGCGTCCCCCAATGGCTCGAAGCCGGCGCGTCGGCATTCGAACGCGCCGAATACGCATCGGCCTTGGGGTGCTTCCAAAAGGCTGGGTCGGACAGCGCGCTCGGCCGCTTCGACGCCGGATTGTCGGCGCTCTATCTCGGCGACACCGCGGGCGTCAACCAGATGGAAGCCGGCCTGACGCTCGCGCGCAAACAGGGCTTCGCCGAACTCGCCGACCGGATGCAGGCGGTCCTCTCTAAGCTCGGATCGCTGCGCTTGAGGTTCGGCCACGCGCGGCCACGCCCGAGCGCCGCGCCTGCTCTTTAAGGAGAGTCTTTCTCGGGAAGCGGCTTCGCCGGATTCCCCGCGACGCGCCCGCCCGGCGGGACGTCGCGAATTACGACGCTGCCGGCGCCGGTCATCGCACCGTCGCCGATTTCAACCGGCGCCACCAACGCCGAATCCGACCCGATGAAGACGTCCTTGCCGATCTTCGTCGCGTTCTTCTTCTCACCGTCGTAATTGCAGGTGATCGTGCCGGCGCCGATGTTCGTTCGCTCGCCGACCGTCGCATCGCCGATGTAGCTGAGGTGCGCCGCGCGAACCCCCGGCGCGAGCTTCGCCGCCTTGAGCTCGACGAAATCGCCGATCCGGACGCCGGTGCCGAGGTCGCTCCCACCGCGGATATGCGCCCAAGGACCGACGTAGACGAAGTCGCCGATCGTGCTGTCGGTGACGACGCTCTCCGTGATGACGCTGTGCTCGCCGATCCGCGCGTTCACGATCCGGCAATGCGGCCCGATCTCGCTGTGCGCGCCTATTTTGGAACGTTTGCCGATCACGGTCCCGGGGAAGATCGTCGCGTCCGGAGCGATCTCCAGATCCGGCTCGAGGTAGGTTGTCGACGGATCGACGATCGTGACCCCCGCGCACATGTGGCGCTCGCAGAGGCGCGCGTTCAAGAGCGCCCGCGCCGACGCCAGTTCGGAGCGATCGTTGACTCCGAGCACGGAGAGGAAGTTGGAGGCAAGAATCGGGACGACGCGATCGGTCTGCGCCAGCCATGCGACGGTGTCGGTTAGGTAATACTCGCCCTGAGCGTTGTCGTTGCGCAGTTCGGCTACCGCGCGGCGCAGCTTCGCTTCGTCGAACGCGTAGAGCCCGGCGTTCATCTCGTCGTTATCGAGTTCGTCGGGCTGCGCGTCGCGCGCCTCGACGATCTTGGCGATGCGATCGCCGTCGCGCACGACGCGTCCAAGCGCCGACGGAAGCGGCATGCGAGCGGTGACCAGCGCGAGCGCAGCCCCGCGCGCCGCCTCGAAGGCGCGCTGGATCAGTTCGACTTCGATGAGCGGCAGATCGCCGTTGATCACCAGGACAGTCCCGCTTCGCGGCGGCAGCTTGGCAAGCGCAATCTGAACGGCGTGGCCGGTTCCGAGTTGCGGTTCCTGCAGCACCGCATCGACGACGCCCCCCGCGGCATCGCGCGCGATCTCGGGAAGCATTTCGGCGACGTCGGGATTGCAGACGACGAGGATCTCCGCGACGCCGGCCTCCCGGAGCGCGCGAACGACGTACCACAGCATGGGGCGCCCGCAGATCGGATGCAGCACTTTGGGCCGCGCGCTGAGCATCCGCGTCCCTTTTCCGGCCGCTAATACGACGGCGCGCAACTTCGTGCTCACTTCGCCCAGGCTTCTTGTTCGGCGGCGGTCGCACCGCCCAAAGCGGCGAGCGCGTTGCGCAACCGCTCGCGCACGACCTCGCGGCCGAGGATCTCCATCGACTCGAACAATGGGACCGATTGCGGGCTGCCGGTCACGGCGACGTAGAACGGACGGATGACGTCGCGCAACTTCGCATCGAGTTTTTCGGCGATCCCGCGAACCGCGGGCTCGATCGCGGCGGCGGTCCAATCTTCGAGCCCCTCAAACGCGCCGAGCGCCAGAACGAACGCTCGGCGCAAGGTCTGGTCGTTGAGCTTCCCGGCCTGCAGGAGCGCGGGATCGACGTTGAGACGCCCCGCGAAGAAAAACGAGAGCAGCGGCCCGAGATCGGAGAGACGCTCGATTCTCGGCTGCGCCAACGGCGCGATGCGGTCGAGATACTCCGGGTTGAACGCCCAATCGCGAACGCGGGCTTTGAACGCGTCGAGATCGAGCCGTTCGCGCAGATACCGGCCGTTGAGCCAGTCGAGTTTCGCGGAATCGAAGACGGGACCGCCGACCGAGACGTGCTCGAGGTTGAAGCGTTCGACCATCGTGGGAAGATCCATGATCTCTTCGCCGTCGAGCGGAGGCACCGCGAGCAGCCCCAAGAAATTCGTCAGCGCTTCGGGCAGATAGCCCATGCGCCGGTAAAACTGGATCCCGGTCGGGTTCTTGCGTTTGGAGAGTTTGCTCTTGTCGGCATTCCGTAAGAGCGGCAGGTGTGCGAGCTGAGGCATCTTCCAACCGAAGTACTCGTAGAGCAGAGCGTGTTTCGGCGCCGACGAGATCCACTCTTCACCACGCATCACGTGCGTGATCTCCATGAGATGGTCGTCGACGACGTTCGCGAGGTGATAGGTCGGCCAACCGTCGGACTTCACGAGCACTTGCATGTCGATCGTCTGCCACTCGAAGACGATCGGCCCGCGCAAGAGGTCGTCGATCGTGATCGATCCTTCGCGCGGCACCTTCATGCGAACGACCGACGACGTTCCTTGCGCTTCGTGCGCCGCGATCTCGCTCGGCGAGAGGGTCAGGCAGTGTCCGTCGTAGCCCGGCGGCTTCTTCATCCGTTGCTGCTCGCGGCGCAACGCGTCGAGACGCTCCGGCGTGCAGAAGCATCTGAACGCGTGCCCGGCGGCGAGCAGCTCGTTCGCGTAACGCGTGTAATAACCCAGCCGCTCGCTCTGGCGGTAGGGACCGTGCGGCCCGCCGATGTCCGGGCCCTCGTCCCACTGCAGGCCGAGCCAGTGCAACGCGTCGAGGATCGTCGCCTCCGCCGCCGTCGTGCTACGGGCGCGATCGGTGTCCTCGATCCGCAGCAAGAATTGGCCGCCGTGTTGCTTTGCGTAACAGTAGTTGATCAGCGCGACGAAGGCCGTACCGACGTGCGGATCGCCCGTCGGCGACGGCGCGATCCTAGTACGAACGGCCCTTTTCACCGATTTCGTCGTCGCATTTTGCACGGATGCAAAGGTGCCGCGCAGCGCAGGATGCGCGATGGCGCGGCCTCGTCGCTCAAAGGCAGTTTATCCGACGAGCTCGCGGCGACGTCCGCATTCACGACGAACGAAGTCGATGATCTGCGCGAGCGGCGCGCCGGGCGTGAAGATCTCACGCACGCCGAGCCTTTTCAACTCCGCGGTGTCGTCGCTCGGGATCGTCCCGCCTCCGAAGAAAACGATGTCGCCGGCCCCCTTCGCTTTGAGTTGCTCGAGAACGGCCGGAAAGAGCGTCATGTGCGCGCCGGAGAGGATCGAGAGCCCGATCCCGTCGGCGTCTTCTTGAATCGCGGTTTGGACGATCTGCTCGGGCGTTTGGAAGAGGCCGGTATAGATGACTTCCATCCCCGCATCACGCAACGCGCGCGCGATCACCTTAGCCCCGCGGTCGTGACCGTCGAGGCCGGCTTTCGCGACGATGACGCGCAATGGTCGTTCGGTCGGCATTTTAGAAGATTGCTCGTTCCCGGTAGCGCCCGAACACTTCGACCATCGCGTCGACGATTTCACCTTCGCTCGCCAGCGCTTTCACCGCGTCGACCAGCGGCGGCATGACGTTCTGCCGATCGTCGGCGCAGGCGCGTTTGAGCGCGGCGAGCGCCGCTTCGACTTTCGCGCCGTCGCGGTTCGCGCGCACGTCTTGCACGGCGCGCGCCTGACCTCGCTCGATCTCCTCACCGATCTTGAGCAAGTCCATGCCGGCCCGCTCATCGTCCTTCTCGAACGCGTTGACGCCGACGATGACGCGATCTTTGGTTTCGAGCGAGCGCTGATAGCGATACGACGCATCGGCGATCTCGTGTTGGAAGAAACCGGCCTCGATCGCCTCGATCACGCCGCCGAACTCGTCGATCCGGTGGAAGTACTCTTCGGCCTGCTTCTCCATTTCGTCGGTGAGTGCTTCGACGAAATACGAACCGCCGAGCGGGTCGATCACGTTGATGACGTTCGTTTCGTAGGCGAGCACCTGTTGCGTGCGCAGCGCGATCTCGACCGATTTTTCCGTCGGCAGCGCCAAGACTTCATCCATCGAGTTGGTATGCAGCGACTGCGTCCCGCCCAGCACCGCCGCCATCGCTTCGAACGCAACGCGCACGATGTTGTTCTCCGGCTGCTGCGCGGTCGCGCTGCAGCCGGCCGTTTGCGTGTGGAAGCGCAACGTCCACGAACGCTCGTCCTTTGCGCCGTATTTGTCCCGCATGCGCCGCGCGTAGATGCGCCGGGCGGCCCGGAACTTGCATATCTCCTCGAAGAAATCGATGTGCGAGTTGAAAAAGAACGATAGCCGCGGCGCGAACGAGTCTACGTCCATACCCGCCTTGACCGCGGCTTCAACGTACGCAAACCCGTCGGCGAGCGTGAATGCCAATTCCTGCACCGCCGTCGAGCCGGCTTCGCGGATGTGATAGCCGGAAATCGAGATCGTATTCCAGCGCGGCATCTCCTCCGTGCAGAACTTCATCATGTCGACGATGATGCGCACGTGCGGCCGCGGCGGAAAGATCCATTCCTTCTGCGCGATGTACTCCTTGAGGATGTCGGCCTGCAGCGTCCCGCCCAACTTGGCGCGCGGGATTCCCTTCGCTTCGGCGGTCGCGATGTATTGCGCGAGCGCGATCGCGGCCGGTCCGTTGATCGTCATCGACGTCGTGATCTCGCCGAGATCGATCCCGTCGAAGAGCACTTCCATGTCGCGCAGCGAGTCGATCGCGACGCCGCACCTGCCGACCTCGCCGCGCGCTTGGGGCGCGTCGGAGTCGTAGCCCATCAAGGTCGGCATGTCGAAGGCCACCGACAACCCCATCTGCCCTTGCGAGAGCAAGAAGTGGTAGCGCTCGTTGGTCTGCTTCGCGTTTCCGAAGCCGGCGAACTGGCGCATCGTCCAGAGCCGGTCGCGATACATCCCGCCGTGAATTCCGCGCGTATACGGAAACACGCCCGGATAGGCGAGGTCGCGCGCAAGGTCGAGATGCGCGACGTCTTCGGGCCCGTAGATCGGCTTGAGCGGAAGATCGGAGATCGTCCGGTCGGTCGCGCCCGAGCCCGGTTCGTTCCGGCGCGACGCGCGCGAATGCCAGCGCCTTTCCCAGCCGGCGCGCTGCTCCTCGAACTCGGGCGACGGTTGCGCGCCGAGTCCCGAGGGCCGGTCGATCATCTTCGCCACGGGGACGCTCTCCTTTTTCCTTTCAGCTAACGCTTCGGCAATCTTCGACGCCGGAGGTCGTGCTCCCCGACGTGGGATGCCCGCGCGCGGCGCAGAAAGCGAAGTCATGCCCGTGAGGTCGGTCCTCGGCGACCACGCGCCCGACGCCGTAACCTCACATTACGACGAGCTTTTTCAACCCGGCGGCAACCCCCGCGACCACTACGCGACCTTGGTCGCAACGCTCTCCGGAATCGCGCGCGACGAGGTGCTGGCGCGCGTGCAGTCGATCAACACGATGCTCCTGCAGCGCGGCGTGACGTTCACCGTCTACGCCGAGGCCGCCGGAACCGAGCGCGTCTTCCCCTTCGACATCATCCCGCGCATATTGACCAAGAGCGAATGGGACCGGATCGAGCGCGGGATCGCGCAGCGCGTCCGCGCCCTGAACGCGTTCATCCACGACGTCTACCACGAGGAGCGCATCCTGCACGAGCGGCGCATCCCGCGCGAGCTGGTCTATTCGTCAAGAAGCTTCTGCCGCGAGATGATCGGCGTCGACGTGCCCGCCGGCGTTTACGTTCACGTTTCCGGAATCGACTTGATCCGCGACACGCACGGCCAGTTTCTTGTGCTGGAAGACAACTGCCGAACCCCCTCGGGGATTTCGTACGTGCTCGAAAATCGGACGGTGCTGAAATTCGGTTTCCCGGATCTCTTTCGCGGACACGGCATTCATCCGGTGGACGATTACCCGCGCCGCTTGTTACGCGTACTGCGACACTGCGCGCCGCAAGCCGGCGAGCGGCCGAACGTCGTCGTGCTAACGCCCGGAATCCACAATTCCGCGTACTTCGAGCACACCTTGCTCGCGCGCCGCATGGGCGTCGAACTGGTCGAGGGCTGCGACCTCATCGTCGTCGACGACGTCGTCTACGTCAAGACGACGAGCGGCCTCGAACGCGTCGACGTCATCTACCGGCGCATCGACGACGATTATCTCGACCCGCTCTACTTTCGGCCCGAGTCGACGCTCGGCGTGACGGGCTTGATGAACGCTTATCGCGCCGGCAACGTTACGTTGGCCAACGCGATCGGCTCGGGCGTCGCCGACGACAAGGCCCTCTATCGCCACGTTCCGGAGATGATCCGATTCTATCTTGGGGAGGAGCCTCTGCTCGAAAACGTTCCCACGTATGACTGCACAGACGAGACAGAGCGCCGTCACGTCATCGCGAACCTCGACAAGCTGGTCGTCAAGAACACGAACGCTTCGGGCGGCTTCGGGATGCTGATGGGCCCGTTCGCTTCGCACGACGAGCGCGCGGCGTTCGCCGCGCTCATCGAGGCGAGCCCGCGCGACTTCATCGCGCAGCCGACGATCGAACTGTCGTCGGCTCCGACCTTGATCGACGGGCAGCTCACGTCGCGCCGCGTCGACCTTCGACCGTTCGCCCTCCTCGGCGCCGAGGTCGACGTCCCGCACGCGGCCCTGACGCGCGTCGCGCTGCGCGACGGCTCGCTCGTCGTCAATTCGTCGCAGGGCGGCGGGAGCAAAGACACGTGGATCCTGCAGAACTGAACGGGCCTCCTACATGTTGAGCCGCGTCGCGGAGTCGCTCTTTTGGATGGGGCGGAACGTCGAGCGAGCGGAGACGATCGCGCGGATCCTCGACGTCAGCTACACCCGCGCGATGGACCTGTACACACGCGACGACGGCCGCTACGAGCAATTGTGGCGTTCGGTCATGCGCGCCGCGGGCTTCGTCGCGCAGCCCAAGATCGTGACGCCCGATCGCGTCGCGCACGAAACGCTCGCGCACTGCCTCTTCGATCGCGGAAACCCGAACTCGATCGTCTCCGCGGTCCGTATCGTTCGCACGAACGCCCTCGGAATTCGCGCGGAGTTGACGACCGAATTATGGCAAGTCGTCAACGTGCTCTACCTGTACGTCGAGGGCCAATCGCTGCGCTCCGCGGTGCGCGAGGGTCCGGCGCGCTTTCTCAAGCACGTCCGCGAAGCGACACAAGCCTTCGCCGGCGTCGCCGATGCGACGCTCTCCCACGGTGACGCCTGGTGCTTCCTGCAAACGGGCCGTTTTCTCGAGCGCGCGTACTTGACGGCGCGGATGCTCGACGCGAGCGACGTCGAACGCGAGCCTTGGCAAGAATCGCAGCGCCTGCTCGAGATGTGTTGCGCGAGCGAGCCGTTCATCCACTATTCGCACGATGCGCCCGAACCGCGCGATGCGCACGCGTACATCGTTCTCGCCGTCGACTGCCCCCGTTCGATGCGCTTCGCGCTGCGCGAGATCGACCTCGCGCTGCACCGCATCTCGAACACGCCGGAGGGGACGTTCGCAAACGCCGCCGAGCGGCGCGTCGGCCGGCTGCGCGCGCGACTCGATTTCGCCTCGGCGGATGAGCTGTTCGCGAGTGGCATCGACGCCTTGGCGACCGGGATGCTCGGCGACCTCCTCGGCCTTTCCTCGGAGATCGAAAGCGCGTACTTTCCGCGGCTGCCGAGCGCGATCGGAGGGAGCCTCTAAATGGAATTTACGATCGTTCACACGACGGCGTACGCCTATCCGGACCCGGTCACCGAGAGCTACACGGTCGTGCACCTGCAGCCGCACAGCGATTCGGACCAATTCTGCAGGCGCTACGAACTCGACGTGACGCCGAAGGCCCGCGTGCTGTCGTACGTCGATCGCTTCGGCAACGCCGTCCAGCACTTCGCGATCCTACCGACCCACGATCGTCTGACGGTGATGGCGCGCTCGAACGTCACGACCACGCTCGCCCCATCGACGACGTGGCAACCGCTGGAGGCGACGCGCGCGCGGCTCGACTTCGACTCCCGACTCGACGTCCTTTGGGATTTCGTCCGCGAGAGCCCGTACGTCCATTTCAGCCCGCGCCTAGCCGAGTTTCTCTCCGAACTTCCGGCGCCCAGCGAAGCGATCGGGATGTGGTGCGAGGCCGTCTCCTCGCACATCCATTCTACGTTTGCCTACGATAAGACGGCGACGAGCGTACGAACTGCCGTCGACGAAGCGCTGGCCGCGCGCGCCGGCGTTTGTCAAGACTTCGCACACGTGATGATCGCCGCCTTACGCAGCGCACGGATCCCGGCGCGCTACGTCAGCGGTTACGTTTTTCGCGGGAACTCCGGAACCTCACCGATTCTGGGCGCGGACGCATCGCACGCCTGGTGCGAAGCGTATCTCGCGCCGTACGGCTGGATCGGTTTCGATCCGACGAACGACCTCGTCGTCAACGGTCAGTTCGTCAAAGTGGCGATCGGCCGCGACTACAAGGATGTGAGCCCGGTGCGCGGCGTTTACCGCGGTGCCGCGCACGCCGACATGTCGGTCAACGTCGCGCTCGAGGATCTACAGAGCAACCAATAGGCTCACAAACCTTTGACCGTGGCGCGGCCGGCACGCGGCCACTCAGCTTCGCCTTCGGCGGCCGGCGGAAGGACGGGCGAAAGCGGCTCGAGGAGCGAGGCGGCCACTCGATAGGGATCGGTTTGCCCGCCGGCGCCGGCCGCGACGGTCGCATCGATGCGCGGCTCGACCCGGCGTTCGATCTCGCCCATGACGAGCGCGCGGACGCGATGCGCGAAGGCGGCGTGCCGGCGGTGCACGAGCTCCCCGCTCGAACGAAGATAGTCGCCATGTTCGGCGAGCGCTCTCCACAGTTCGTTGACGCCCTCTCCGTCGTGCGCACGCGTCGCCACCAGACGAGGCACCCAACCTGTGAAGTCGAGCATCTCCATCATGCTTCTAATCTCGCGTCGCAGTTGCAAAGCCATCGGGTGATCGGCTTTGTTGACGACGAAGATGTCGGCGATCTCGAGGATCCCCGCCTTGAGCAGTTGGACGGAATCGCCGCTGCCCGGCTGCAAGACGACGACGGTCGTGTCGGCGAGTTCGGCGATCTCGATCTCGGACTGGCCGACCCCGACGGTTTCGACGAAGATGGCGTTCAATCCGAACGCGTCCATCAACGTCACCGCATCGCCGGTCGCGCCGGCGAGGCCGCCGAGATGACCGCGGCTGGCCATCGAACGGATGAAAACGTCCGCGTCGGTGAAATGATCGTTCAGACGGATCCGGTCGCCCAGAATTGCGCCGTGCGAGAACGGCGAACTCGGATCGACCGATACGACGCCGACCTTCCGTCCCTCGGCGCGCGCGATCGAGACGAGTCTCGACGTCAAGGTCGATTTCCCGACGCCCGGTGGCCCCGTAAGTCCGACGGTCTGAGCCCGTCCGCTGCGTGCGAAGAGCGCGTGGATCAGCGCCTCGCCTCGACCTGATTCGGCTCGGCTGATGGCGCGAGCGAGCCCGCGCTGATCGCCCGCTTTGAAGAGCCCGAGTATCTCCGCGTCGCGCTGCTCTTCCATCGTCATCGTTTTCGACTACCCATCGACGAGCGAGCGAACGCGGCGCAGATCGCGCAGCCCGTCGACGATGCCGGCCACCGCGGCGATCGCGACGGTGGTCGCGCCGACCGCCAAGAGAACCGCAAACGCCGACCAACCCGGCGCAGGCCGCGCAAACGTCGCGGCCGTGAGAATCCACATAAGTAGCGCGCACAGTGCCGCGAAGCAAGCCAAAGCCGTGAGCCGCGCGATCTCCGCGTCGACGGCGAGAACCGCTCGATGCGGCGCTTCGCGCACGACGTAATCAACGTAGCGGCGGCGGTACCTTAGGTACTTGTCGATGAAGTGTTCGCGCATCTAGAGACTAGGCAGGCCCGTTCGACACCGCGGCCAATTGAGCCCGGTCATGGATCGAAACGGTTACTATCGATTTCCTACGATTGCGCACGAAACGATCGCCTTCGTCTGCGAGGACGACCTTTGGTCGGTTCCGAGCACGGGAGGCGTCGCTCGGCGCCTGACGGCAAATCCGGGCGAGATTTCCACGCCGCGGCTTTCCCCCGACGCAAGCAGCATCGCGTTCGTCAGCCGCGAGGAAGGCCACCCCGAGGTCTATCTCATGCCGGCTGAAGGCGGAGCGGCAGAGCGCTTGACGTTTCTCGGTTCAGAAGCATGCCTGATCAGCGGCTGGTCGCCGAGCGGCCAAGAGATTCTCTTCGTCTCCGATAGCGGCTCCCCGTTCCTCAAATCGACTCACGGGTTTCGCATCGGCAAGGATGGCGGGCACGTGACGCCGCTCGAGCTCGGTCACATGCGTTCGCTTTCGCTGCATCGCGACGGGCGTTTCGCAATCGGTCGCAACAACGACGATCCCGCGCGCTGGAAACGATATCGCGGCGGAACCGCCGGCGACCTTTGGGTCGACGCCGACGGAACGGGGCGCTTCAATCGCCTCGTCTCCTTAAGAGGGAATTTGTGCTGGCCGATGTGGGTCGGCGACCGAGTCTACTTCCTCTCGGATCACGAGGGGATCGGCAACTTGTACTCCGTCGAGCCCGACGGCACCGACTTGCGCCGCCACACGCATGAGACCGAGTACTTCGTTCGCTTTCCGGCGACCGACGGTAGCGCCATCGTCTATATGGCCGGCGCCCAGATCCGCTCTTTCGACGCGGCGAGCGATCGAAGCAGCCGTGTAGCGATCGAAACGCCGTCGGCTTCGCCGCAAACCGCGCGGCGTTTTATCGAAATTTCGGCCGACCTCGAGAGTTTTGCGCCGAGCCCGGACGGAACGGCGCTGGCGCTCGTCTCGCGCGGCAGACCGCTCACGATGCCGCTCTGGGAAGAGGCCGTGGTCGAACACGGCGCCGGCAGTCGCGTCCGCTACCGCGAAGCGCAGTGGCTGCATGACGGGCAACGCTTCGTTTGCGTCAGCGACGAAGGCGGCAGCGAACGGATCGAGGTGCGCGACGGGTGCGGTGAGTCGTGGCCTTCAGTGGCGACGAGCGAAGATATCGGCCGCGTCACCGAACTCGCGGCGTCGCCGACCGCCGACGTCGTCGCGGTCGCGAACCATCGCAACGAGTTGCTGCTGATCGACCTCGAGGAACGGCGCGTTCGGGTCATCGACAAGAGCCCGGCTTCTCGCGTGCACGACCTCGCCTTCTCGCCCGACGGCCGCTGGCTCGCATACTGCTTGGCCGTTCGCACCGATCCGGGCGCGACGGCAAGCGCCGATACGGCGATCATCCGGATCGCCAAGGTCAAATCGGGCGCGGTGCACGACGTGACGCCGCTCTTGCGCGACGATCGCTCGCCGGCATGGGATCCCGAGGGAAACTATCTGTACTTCATCTCGACGCGCGATTTCAATCCGGTCTACGACGCATTGCAGTTCGATCTGAGTTTTCCGCAGGCATCGCGCCCGTTTGTCGTGACCCTGCGTTCCGACGTTCCCTCGCCGTTCGTTCCGAAGCCCGCGCCGCTGCACAAAGATCACGGCGCGGGCGACGACGATCGCATGAAGATCGACGAGAAGCCGGTTCGCGTCGAGATCGACTTCGACGGCATCGGCGGACGAATTCTCGGTTTCCCGATCGAGGAGGGGAATTACGAGCAGATCGTCGCCACGAAGAAGCGCGCGCTCTTCACGTTGTTCCCGGTCAAAGGCATCAAGCCGGTCGGTCACAACTGGGATGAGGAAGACGACACGGGTTCGTTGCTGGCCTACGACTTCGAACAGCAACGGCTCGCAACGCTGCAGAAGGAAGTCGGCGAAATTCGTCTGAGCGCCGACCATCGCACGCTCGTCTATCGTTCGCGCGAACGGATGCGCGCGATCGACGCACTCTCCGACATGCCGGAAAACGGCGATCAGGACGATCACCGGCAAGACGGCGATCAGCCGGGACGCCGTTCCGGCTGGCTCGATTTGCGCCGCGCGACGATCCGCATCGAGCCACGCGAGGAATGGGCACAGATGTATCACGAGGCGTGGCGGATGCAGACCGAACACTTCTGGGACGAGTCGATGTCGGGGATCGACTGGAACCTCGTGCGCGAACGCTACGCAAAGCTGTTGCCGCTCGTTCGGACGCGCGCCGAACTCTCCGATCTGATGTGGGAGATGTTCGGCGAGCTAGGTACGTCGCACGCCTACGAAATCGGCGGCGATCATCGCCGGCCGCCTGAGTACCGGCGCGGATTCTTGGGAGCCGACCTCGAGTGGGACGAGGAGATCGAGGGCCTTCGCATTCTCAAGATCTATCGCGGCGATTCGTGGAATCGCGATAGTGATTCGCCGCTGGCCGAGCCCGGTCTCGACATTCACGAGGGCGACGCGATCGTCGCCGTCAGCGGTCGCACGCTCACGCGCGAACAGTCGCTTGACGAGCTCTTGATGACCGCTTCCGATCGCGAAGTGCAGCTGACGATCGCGTCGGGGAAGAAGCGCCGGCGCGTGATCGTGCGAGCGCTCCGCGACGAGCGGATGCTCCGCTATCGCGCGTGGGTCGAGGCAAATCGGCGGCACGTTCACGACCGCACCGGCGGCCGCGTCGGCTACGTGCACATCCCCGACATGGGGCCGTGGGGATTCTCGGAATTCCATCGCGGGTTTCTGTCGGAATTCAATCGGGACGCGTTGATCGTCGACGTGCGCTACAACCGCGGCGGCCACGTCTCACCGCTCTTGCTCGAGAAGCTCGCGCGCAAACGCGTCGGCTACGACGTGACGCGCTGGGGACCGCCGGTTCCCTATCCACCTGAGTCGGTCGGTGGTCCGATGGTCGCGCTCACCAACCAGTTCGCGGGCTCGGACGGCGACATCTTCAGCCACTGCTTCAAGCTATACAAACTCGGGCCACTCGTCGGCAAGCGCACCTGGGGCGGTGTCGTCGGCATCAACCCCTACCACCGTTTGGTCGACGGCACGATCACGACGCAACCGGAGTTCTCGTTCTGGTTCGTCGACGTCGGCTGGCGCGTCGAGAACTACGGAACCGACCCCGATTACGACGTCGACGTTGCGCCGCAGGACACGCGGGCGGGTCGCGATCCGCAGATGGACAAGGCGCTCGAACTCGTCGCGCAATTGACCGCCTCGCAAAACGGGAAGCCAAAGTTCGACGCGCGTCCCGATCTCGCGATCCCGACCGAGTTGGCCTCGACGAGCTAGACTGTGCGGCGCGAACTCGGCGCGACCGCGATCTTGGCCGTCGTCATGGCGGTATTCAACGGCACGCCGGTGGCCTGCCAGACGCCGACCGGAACGCTGGAATTCCCATCGGGCACGACGACCGTGCGGCTGCCGGCGCGGATCGAGCACGAGCAAGTCTTCGTGCGCGTGACGATCGGCGAGCGCGGTCTCGACCTGCTGCTCGACACCGGAGCTTCGGGGATCGTGCTCAACCGGCGGATCGTCCGTGAACTCGGGCTCAGAGAGATCGAACCGGCGCCCGTCTCCACGCGCGTGCCCTCAGGCACGCAAGCACTCGTTCCGCTCATGAAGATTGGTCCGCTGGCGCTGCACGACATCGTCGTTTCGACGCAGACGTTATTCGATTTCCGTGGTGAAGAGGCGACCCTAGTCGTCGGCCTCTTGGGGTTCGACTTCATTCGCGGCGCCGTGCTGCGGATCGATTACGGGCAGGGGAAGGTCGACGCAATAGTCCCGAGCGCGTTCTCTGCACCGCCCGCCGCGGTCGCCGTCCCCGTCGACCTGCGCGAGCATGTCCCGATGCTCGCGCTCTCGATCGGCGGCTCGACGGGCGACCGCTTCGTCCTCGACACCGGCGCCGACGCGACGCTTGTGGTCGGACCTCGATTCATGCGCTTGCATCCGCCGGCGCACGATCCGAGCCGCCGGGCGCGCAAGGAAGATTTCATAAGCATCGCGGGCGAGGAGAAGTTCGCGAGCGTGACGATCCACGGCGTCTCGCTCGGACCGTGGAATTTCGACACCGACGGCTACATCGCCCAAGTTCCCGAGAGCGGCCAGTGGGAGGGCCTCGACGGGCTGCTCGGCGCGCACCTCCTCTCGGCGTTCACGCTCTACCTGGACTACGCGAACGATCGCGTGCTCTTCGAACTCCCCACCCCGACCGCATCGCCTTGAAGCACGGGATGGGCGACAACGAGATCGGCCGCGGCCGCTCGCCTAGACTCACCTTCCCCAGAAGACGAGGAGCGCCGCTGCCGCTAGCGTCATCACTGCCGCAGTCCCCCAACCGAGAACGCTGGTCACGATGCCGTTGGTCGAATCGCCCATGATCTTGCGGTTGCCGCCGACCAGCATCAGTACCGTCAACACGAGCGGCGCGAGAAATCCGTTGATGACCGCGGTCCAGAACAGAGCATCGACCGCGTTGATGCCGAGAAAATTCATCCCGATCCCGACGAGCGTTGCGGCGGCGATGATCCCGTAGAACTGCGGCGCGCGCCCGGGACGGTGGCTAAGGGCGGCCTTTTTCCAGCCGAGCGCGCCGCCGACCGCATACGCCGACGATGCGGTCAGCACGGGCACGGCGAGCGCACCCGCGCCGATCATTCCGGCGGCCAGGAGCCATTCGGCGCCCCGGCCGGCCATCGGAACCAGAGCCTTCGCCGCATCCGCCGCGGTCGCGATATGGTGATGCCCCGCAACGAACAGCGTCGCGCCCGTCGTCAGGATGATGAAGTACATCACGAGGTTCGAGAAGAACATTCCGACGGTGACGTCGATCAGCGCGTAGCGTTTCTCGCGGCGCGTCGTCCCGCGACGCTGCCCGAGCTGCGTCCGGCCGAGTGCGATGTCTTCTTCAACCTCTTGCGAGGTTTGCCAGAAGAGCATGTACGGCGAAATCGTCGTGCCGAGGATCGCGACGAGCGTCGTGAGATACGCCGGTTTCAAACTGATCTGCGGAACGAGCGTGTCGTGCAGCACGAGTTGCCAATTGGGATGAACGAAGAACGCGGCCGCGACGTAGGCGAAGAGTGCCAACGTCAACCATTTGAAGATGCCCGCGATCAGTCGATACGAGCCCCAGATCTGCATGGCCAAGAGCCCGAGGCCGATCGGTATCAGGAGCGGGCCGGCCGGCACCTGCGGCAGCAGGAGGTTGAACGACGCGCCGATCGCCCCGATGTCGGCGCCGGCGTTGATCGTATTGGCGACCAAGAGCGAACCCGCCACGGTGTACACGAGCCAGCGCGGGTAGTGCTTGCGGAGCACCGCGGCCAGCCCTTGGCCCGTTACGAGGCCGATCTTCGCGGAAACGTATTGTGTCGCGGCCATCAGCGGGACGGTCAGCGGTGCGAGCCAGAGCGGCGCGTATCCGAACTGGGCGCCGGCGACGGCGTAGGTGCCGATCCCGGACGGATCGTCGTCGGAGGCCCCGACCGTGATCCCAGGGCCGAGGATCCGCAAGAACCGCAGGAGCGGGTGGCGATCCTTCGCCAGGGCCGTCTCGCGGGACCCCAGGAGGATGTCGGGGCGCAGGTGGGGCGTCTTGGGGCCCGACGGGATGTCCGGCATTGCGGGGAGAGTACCCAACGCGAGCGAGCGTCACCCTTCCGCCATTGACGCGACCCTGGGGCCGCGTGATACAGTAGGCGGGCCGAAGCGGGGTCGAGAGGCCCTCACCGGATGCCGTCAGGCTCTCCGGTTACAGACGTGAAACCGACGGTAGGTTTCGTTCGTGTGTGGATGCTTCGGCAACCACTTTTTTGTTTTAAGGAGCCTTTGCCATAGCAAGACCGCTGCGCATCAACGACCAGATTCGGATCCGCCAAGTACGCGTCATCGACGACGAAGGCACGCAACTCGGCGTGATGCCAACGGAAAACGCACTCGCACTCGCGCGCCAAAAGGGTCTCGACCTCATCGAGGTTTCACCGACTGCCGCTCCGCCGGTCTGCCGCATCAGCGACTACGGACGCCTCAAGTACGAGCAAGCGAAAAAAGATCGCGACGCTCGCAAGAAACAAAAGAGTTGGGAACTCAAAGAAGTCAAACTCCGCCCCAAAATCGAGAATCACGACTACGAAACCAAGGCCCGGATGGCCGAACGTCTGCTGCTCGACGGGGGCAAAGTCAAGGTCACGATCATGTTTCGCGGACGCGAAATCACCTACACGAGCTTCGGAAAGAAATTGCTCGACCGGATGGCGGCCGACATGACGCCGATCGCTATCGTCGAGCGCGAAGCCCGGCTCGAAGGCAAGAACATGTTCATGATCCTCGCCCCACGGCCGGTTCCGACCGGTCCGCCGAAATTCACATCGCAGCTGCACCCCGAGAAAATCGCAGCTCCCCAAGCCCCCGAAGGAGTCGCCTCCAGTGCCTAAGATCAGGACGCATCGCGGAACAGCCAAACGCGTCAAAGTCAGCGCGAACGGAAAGGTGACGCATCGTCACCAGTTCAGCGGTTGTGGTCACATTCTGAGCAAGAAGACGCGTAAACGCAAGCGCAAGTTCCGTAAGGACCAGCCGGTCTTCGCCGGCGACCTCAGGCGCTTCGCCGCGCAAATCCCCTACTTGCTATAGGAGCTTCGAACAATGGCACGCATCAAGCGCGGACTCAATAAAGCCAAGAATCGCCGTAAGGTCATGAAGCTCGTCAAGGGCTTCCGCGGGGCACGGCGCCGCAATTACCGAGTAGCCAACGAAGCGCTCCTTCACTCGCTTCATTACGCATTCCGCGATCGCCGCGTCCGCAAGCGCGACTTTCGTTCTCTCTGGATCGCGCGCATCAACGCCGCGGCGCGACGCGAGGGTCTCTCCTATTCTCGATTGATCGACGGCCTTAAGAAGAGCGGCGTCACGCTGAACCGCAAAGCGCTTGCCGACTTGGCCGTGCGCGATCAAGCCGCGTTCGAATCACTACTCGCGGTTGCGAAGGCGCAACTGCAGGATTCTTCCAGCGTCGCTTCATAATCTCAGAGAGTTGACCGAAAATAGCGATATGACCGCACAAGCGGAGCGAAAAGGTAAGCGGAGTTACGGGACCGCGATCGGACTCGGAATCGTGCATCTGGGAGCGCTCGGTGTCCTTATACCGGCGCTCTTTTCATGGCAAGCGCTCGCCGTCGCCATCGTCCTCTGGGTCGCTACCGGATTCGGAATAACGCTCGGCTATCACCGGCTGCTCACGCATCGCAGCCTCGCGCTCTGGAAGCCGGCCGAGTATGCCATCGCGATACTCGGCACGCTGGCATTGCAGGGTGGCCCGATCGAATGGGTCGCGACGCATCGCGCGCATCACGCGCACTCCGATCACGACGGCGACCCGCACGACTCGCACAAGGGGATGCCGTGGGCGCACGTCGAGTGGCTGTTTCGAAGCAACAAGGACCGCGTCCCGGTCGCCGACCGTCCGCGCTGGGCGCCGGACCTCGTGAAGGACCCGTTCTATCATTTTCTCGACCGCAATCACGTTCTCGTGCAGGTCGTACTCGGTCTCGTGCTGCTTGGGCTCGGTGGCTGGTCGTGGGTTGTCTGGGGCGTGTTCGCCCGGATCGTCTTCATGTATCACGGCACGTGGCTCGTCAACAGCGCCTCGCACGCGGTCGGGTACCGCACCTATAAAACCGGCGATCGCTCGACCAACAATTGGTGGGTCGCGCTGCTCAGCTTCGGCGAGGGCTGGCACAATAACCATCACGCGTTTCCGTTCTCGGCGCGTCACGGGCTGCGCTGGTTCGAGTTCGACGTAACGTTCTGGGCCATCCGCATCCTCGGATGGATTCGGATTGCGCGCGACGTGCGAATCCCGACGCGTGAGATGATGCAGCGCCTGCGATTGCCTCGATCGGCACCCCGAAGCTTCTCTAGCACGTTGGACCCGAGAACCTCTTAACATGAGCGACGCACAGGTCGCGAGTTTGGGGCGTCTGAGCGAACGGCTCGACGCGCTCAAGGTGCGCCTTTGACTACGATCGCAAAGCGCGTTCGCTAGCCGAACTCGAGCGGCGCACGCACGTCGACTCGTTTTGGAACGATCCGGCGGCGGCGCAGAAAACGATGAAGGAGATCGCTGACCTGCGCGAGGAGGTCGATGCGATCGAGGCCGTCGTACGCGCGCTCGGCGACGCTCGCGAGACGCTCGACGTTCTCGGTGCCGAGTCAGGCGCCGCAGAAGAGGTCGATCGCCTACTCGAAAGCGCCGAAGCGCAATTCGACCGGCTCGAGATGGCTGCGAACTTCGATCGTGAGTACGACGACCACGGGGCGATCGTGACGATCCACGCCGGGGCCGGCGGCGTTGACGCCGCCGACTGGACGCAGATGCTGTCTCGGATGTATCTGCGCTGGGCCGAGGGTCGCGGATTTTCGACGCAGGTCGCCGACGAGTCGCCCGCCGAGGAAGCCGGTCTGAAGTCGATCACGTTCTTCATTCACGGCAAGAACGCGTTCGGGATGCTCGAGAGCGAGCGAGGCGTCCATCGCCTCGTGCGTATCTCACCGTTCGATCAACAGCATCGCCGTCATACCTCGTTCGCTTCGGTCGATGTTCTCCCCGAGATCGGCATCGACGAGAAGATCGACATCGAGATCAAGCCCGAAGACCTGCGGATCGAAACGTTCAAGTCGGGCGGCGCCGGCGGGCAATACGTCAACAAGACCGAGTCCGCGATTCGCATCGTCCACCTCTCGAGCGGAATCGTCGTCAGCTCGCAGCAGGAGCGCTCGCAGATCCAGAACCGCGAGGTAGCGATGAATATCTTACGAGGCAAGCTGGTTCAGCGCGAACTCGAGGAGCGCGAGGCGAAGATGGCCGAGTTGCGCGGGGAACGGCGCGCCAACGAGTGGGGATCGCAGATTCGCTCGTACGTCTTGCAGCCCTACACGTTGGTCAAGGATCATCGAACCGGGATCGAGACCGGGAGCGCCGAGGCGGTGCTCCAAGGTGAAGTCGAGCCCTTCATGTGGGCGTATCTCCAACAGCGGCCGCGCGCGTAAATGGTCGACGTCATCGTCGTCTGCTGGAACGACAAGGAAAAGATCACGACAGCGCTCGATTCCGTCTTCGCACTCTCCGAAGTGCGTGCCGATCCATCTTTCGTTCGGGTCGTCGTCTCCGACAACGGCTCGGCCGACGGTAGCCGGGAGTTTATTCGCGAGCGATACGGCGAGCGCGTGACGATTGTCGAGAACGGCGCGAATCTGGGCTTCGCCGCGGCGTGCAATCGCGCGTTCGCGGTGACGGGGTCGCGCTACATCTACCTGCTCAACCCCGATGCGGCGCTGCATGACGGCGCACTCGCCGGGATCGTCGCATTTCTCGACGCGCACCCACGCTGCGGGATCGCCGGTTCGCGCATCTATAACCTCGACGGCTCTCCCCAAGAGTCGTGCGGTGAGTTCGACACCTGGGCCGGCGCGTTTCTTCGCTCGAGCGCGTGGGGCGAGTGGCCGTTCCTGCGGCGTTTTGCCAACGGTGCACGCTTGCGCGGCTGGAATTACGAAAGCGAACGCCGCGTCGACCTCGTGATCGGTGCGGCGCTTGCGATCCGTCGCCGGATGCTCGACGAGATCGGTCCGTTCGACGAACGCTTCTTTCTCTACCACGAGGAAGTCGATTTCGCCAAGCGTGCCGCCCGAGCGGGTTGGGAGACCTGGTACGTTCCATCGAGCGCGGCGGTGCACGAGGGGATGGGCAGCGCCCGCGGGCGCTATAGCGTCGAAGAGCGCAAGCAGCGCTCGCGCCGCGCTTACTGGCTCAAACACCACGGCCGCCTCTGGTATGCAAGCCTGGTTGCTGCCCTCGTCGGCCGCTACTTCTTGTACGTCGGCGTCCTCGGACTACTCTTCGTTGCGCTCCGAAAGGTCTTTGCGCGATGAGTATAGCGGAGCGAACCGCGCGCGAACAGCGCTTGGCGAACGCCTCGGGGATCGTCGAGCGCTGTCGCAAGTGCAAGATCGGGAGCACTCGGCAGCACAGCGTCTACGGCGAAGGCGATCCGTGCGCCGAGTTGATGGTGGTCGGCGAGGGTCCCGGCGAAACCGAAGACAAGCTGGGCCGGCCGTTTGTGGGACGCGCCGGCGAGTTGCTCGATCGGATGTTGCTCGCAATCGATCTTCCGCGCGAGAGCGTCTACATTTGTAATACGGTCAAGTGCCGGCCGACGCTCGAAGACGGCGACCGGCTGCGCAACCGCGCGCCCGATCCCTCGGAGATGGCGAACTGCCGCCCGTATCTCGACGAGCAGATCGAGGTGATCCGGCCGAGCGTCTTGCTCGCGCTCGGTGCGCCGGCGGCAAAATCGTTCCTCGGGCCGACGTTTTCGATTACAAAACAGCGCGGCCAGTGGCACGCGGGCCCCCTCGGCATTCCGCTGATCGCGACCTTTCATCCGGCCTATCTGCTGCGGATGACCGGCGGCGAGTTGACGGCGGTCAAGCGCCTGGTATGGGACGACCTCAAGGCGGTTCGGAGCAAACTGGACGAACTGAAGAACGCCGGACCGCCGCCGCCGAAGGTCGAGCAGATCGATCTCTTCGGCAAGCGTGTCGAGACGTAGATCTTATATCTCTCTTATAAGGAAGGCGCATCATGATTCGGATCGTCGCACTCGCCGCCGCGCTCTCGCTGTGCATCGCCGCGCCTTCGTCGGCGGCGAGCTCGCCGGTTACTCCATCGGCCGCTGCGCCCGTAGCGGCGACCGTCCCAATTCTGCCGGCCGCGAGTTTTCCGTTCGTTCCCTCGGCATCCGTTCACGTCGACCTCGATCCGCCGATCCCGCTTTCGCCGGGCGTGCGCGCGATCGACGTTCGTATTCACGCCGGCAACGACGTGATCGGGGGACGCTTCGTCGAGCCGGAGGGTGGCGCGTCGCATCCGGGCGTTCTCTTCGTCCATTGGTTGGGCGATCCGAAGACGACCAATATGACCGAATTCGTTCCCGAGGCGCAGGCGCTCGCGCGCCGTGGCGTCGCGTCGCTCATGATCGATGCTTTCTGGGCTAAGCCGAATTGGTTCGAAACGGGCCGTTCGCCGGCGACCGATTATGCCGATTCGTTGCGACAAGTCGCGCAGTTACGCGCGGCAATCGATGCGCTGGCCGCGCATCCCAATATCGACGGCGCGCGTCTGGCATTCGTCGGGCACGACTTCGGCGCGATGTACGGCGCCGTTCTTTCCGGGCTCGACGCGCGCATCAGGTTTTTCGTCTTTATCGCCGGGAACCCGGATTTCGCGACGTGGTATCTGCTCGGGAAGAAGCCGGCCGATGTCGCGGCGTACAAACGGCAGATGGCGCCGCTCGATCCGCTTTCGTACTTGCGCGTTTCGCACGGCGCCGACTATCTCTACCAATTCGGCCTCAAGGACCAATACATTCCGATAGACCGAGCGCATCGCTTTTTCGACGCGTCGCCTTCACCGAAGGCGCTGATGTTTTACGCCGGCGGCCACGCGTTGCGTTCGCCGCTCGCCGTTTCCGACCGCATCGAGTGGCTGCTCAGCCGCTTCGGCGCAAGTGGTAGCGCGCGCTGAACGTTCTCATTCTCGGCGGCACGAGATTTCTCGGCCGCGCGCTGACCGAGTCGCTGCTGGCACGCGGACACGTGGTCACGCTGTTCCACCGCGGACAGTCGTTGCCGAATGGCTTGCCCGGCGCGGGGAACGTCATCGGCGATCGCATCGAAGACCTTGCATCGATCAAAGATCGCGCATGGGACGCCGTGATCGATACCTCGGGAACGATACCGAGCACCGTCGAGAAGTCGGCGATGGAGTTGTCGGAGTGCGCCGGGCAATATTTGTACGTTTCGAGCATCAGCGTGTACCGCGAGGATGCTGCGGCGCCGATCGACGAGTCGAGCCCGCTCGTCGACCTCCCTGCGACGTTGCCGGCCGAGGTGACGGCCGAAGCATACGGTGCGCAGAAGGTTGCCTCGGAACTTGCCGTTTTGAAAGCGTTCGGTGAGCGAGCTGCGATCGTACGTCCCGGCTTGATCGTCGGTCCGTACGACCGCTCCGATCGCTTCACGCATTGGGTCCGGCGGGTTGCGTCCGGCGGAACGATTCTCGCGCCTGGCAAGCCGGAGCGTCTCATACAGTTCATCGACGTTCGCGATCTCGCCGAGTGGATGGTTCTCGGCATCGAACGCCGCATCGTGGGAACGTACAACGCCACCGGGCCCGGCGTCGAGATGGGCGACGTGCTCGAAGAATGTGCGTCTGTCGCCGATGCGAAGCCGAAGTTCGTTTGGGTCCCCGACGAATGGCTGCTGCGCGAAGGCGTCGGCCCGTGGATGGAACTTCCGCTGTGGGTTCCGCAAGGCGAGGACGCGCTCGTGAGTGCGGTCGATTGCTCGCGCGCGATCGTGCTAGGTCTTCATTGCCGGCCGCTCTCCGAAACCGTGCGGGCAACGTTGGAATGGGATCGGACGCGGCCGAGGGACGCGCCGCTGCAAGCCGGTCTCGACTCCGAGCGCGAGCGCCGCTTGCTCGAAGCGTGGAACGCCGGACGGGGTTGAGGTGTTATGCTGGGCGCCGTGACTTCAACTACCGCCGCCGCGCGGGACCTCTGGCTCGAGCAGAAGGCGCGAGCCGCGGGCTATGCCGGGGCCGCCGAATTCGCGGGCGCGCACGCGCTCAAGCCGTACCGGCTCGCACAACTCTATCGCGCCGCGACCAAAGAATTGGCCGAGGACGTTTCGGAAGTGACGGTCCTGCCGGCTGAGCTACGCGCTGCACTCTCCGGCGAGCGCTTCGCGTTTGAGTCGATCGAACCGGTCGCGATGCAACGTTCGAGCGACGGTCAGACGACGAAGGGCCTGTTTCGCTTACGCGACGGAAATGAGGTCGAGGCCGTGTGCATGGAACACTGGGGCGATCGAACGACCGTTTGCATCTCGAGCCAGGCCGGCTGCGCGTTCAAGTGCAGCTTCTGTTCGACCGGACAAGCCGGCTTCACGCGCAACCTCGATGCGACCGAGATATTCGACCAGGCGCGCTTCATGGCGCGGATGCTCAAGAAGAAGAACAAGAAGATTACCAACGTGGTCTTCATGGGGATGGGTGAACCGTTCCACAACTACGACGCGGTGATGGGAGCCGTGCGCCTTCTCAACGATCCGAACGGCTTCGGCCTAGGTTTTCGGCACATCACGATCTCGACAGTCGGCCTCGTCCCCGAGATCGACCGGTTCGCCGGCGAGGGGTTGCAGGTCAATCTCGCGATCTCGCTGCACGCTCCGACCGACGAGCAACGGTCGGCGATCATGCCGGTCAATCGCCGGTGGCCGGTCGCCGAATTGATGGCCGCCTGTGCGCGCTACGCTTCCAAGACGCGCCGAAAGATTTTCTTCGAATACGTGATGCTCGCGGGCGTCAACGACGACGATGCCTCGGCGCACGCCCTCGCGAAGCTGATGCGCGGACACCTCTATCACGTCAACCTGATTCCGTACAACGCGACTCCCGACGCCGAGTTGCACGGGACGGGTCCGGCGCGCATCCGCGCCTTTCAGAAGGTCCTCGACGCTGCAGGCGTCCCGACGACGGTGCGCGTCCCGATGGGCCGCGATATCGCCGCCGCCTGCGGCCAGTTGCGCGCCGAAACCCAACCCCGCGCCAAAGCGAGCTGATACTGCGAGTTTTGTCGCTCGCAGCGGGAGCCGTCTGCGCGCGGCCGTAACCTGCGAGCGATGGCGATCGAGCAAGAACCCCGCGTATCGATGGACGAGATCACGGCGCTCGCAAAGCGGCGCGGTTTCATTTTCCAATCGAGCGAGATCTACGGCGGAATCGGCGGCTTTTTCGATTACGGTCCGCTTGGTGCGGTGCTCAAACGCAACGTGAAAGATGCGTGGTGGCGGGAAACGGTCGAGCTGCGCGACGACGTCGCCGCCTTCGATTCGTCGATCGTGATGCACCCGGATACATGGATCGCCTCGGGCCACGTAGCGGTCTTTCACGATAAGTTGGTCGATTGCCGCAACTGCAAGCACCGCTTTCGCGCCGACCACATCCCCTCGCTCGACAAGTGCCCCGACTGCGGGATGAGCGGGACGTTGACCGAGCCGCGCAACTTCAACTTGATGATGACGACGCAGGTCGGACCGATGGAAGACTCGTCGTCGCGGACCTATTTACGCCCCGAGACCGCTCAGGGCATCTTCGTCAACTTCAAGAACATTTATCAGAGCGCGCGCAAGCGGCCACCGTTCGGGGTGGCGCAGATCGGGAAGTCGTTCCGCAACGAGATCACGCCCGGTAACTTCACGTTTCGCATGCGGGAATTCGAACAGGCCGAACTCGAGTATTTCGTGCCCGACGACGGCAAGGATATGGCTTGCTTCGAGATGTGGGTCGCGGCCCGCAGGAAGTGGTACAGCGATTACGGGGTTCGCGCCGACCGCCTACGTTTCTACGAACTGAAACCTGAGGAGCGGGCGCATTATGCTCGCGCCCTCATCGACGTCGAGTATCTCTTCCCATGGGGTTGGGGGGAATTGGAGTCGATCGCGCATCGCGGGACGTACGATCTCGACGCGCACATGAAGCTCTCCGGCAAAGACCTGACCTTCTTTGACGAAGCGACCAAGACCAAGTACACGCCGCTCCTGATCGAGAGCTCGGCCGGAATGGACCGCACCACCTTGACGATGCTGATCGACGCCTACGATCAGGAGACGATCAAAGACGAAGACGGCAAAGAGTCGAAGCGCACGGTGCTGCGCTTCCATCCGAAGATCGCGCCGGTGCAGGTCGCCGTCTTTCCGTTGGCGCGGAACAAAGACGAGCTGGTCGAGCGCGCGCGCAGCCTTGAAGCCGAGTTACGTCCGCACTTCCGAACGCAGTACGACGAAGGGAACGTCGGCCAACTCTATCGCCGGCAAGACGAGATCGGAACGCCGTTCTGCCTGATGTTCGACTACGACAGCCTCACCGACCACAAGATTACCGTCCGCGAGCGCGACTCGATGAAGCAAGAACGCATCTCGTTCGATTCGCTGCGCAATTACTTGACCGAACGGCTCTGAGCGGCGACGGCGTTCGCGGCGAGCACACTCTGGATTGCAGCACGCAGGCGACGCAAGCCGTCTCGAATCTGGTCGCGCGAGACGATCAGCGGCGGAACGAGACGAATCGTGTTCGCGCCGGCGGCGTTGACGAAGAACTTCTGTTCGACGCGAGCCGCGTCGACGAACGTCTTTGCATCGTGCGGTTCGCGAACCGGGAGGCCGAGCATCAGTCCGTCGCCGCGAGGCGGCTCGAACGCTTGCGGAAATTCACCGGCGAGCGTCTCCAAGCCGGCGCGCAACAGTGGTGCAACGTCGCGAACGTGCTCGTCGAGCTTGATCTCGTCGCGCAGGCGCAGATGCTCGACGCCGGCGGCGCACGGCACGGGCGAACCGCCGAAGGTCGTTCCGTGATCGCCCGGTTGCAAACCGCTCGCCGCGGCGGCGTCGATCAAGGTTGCGCCGATCGGTAGACCGTTCGAGAGCGACTTGGCGATCGTGACGACATCGGGCCTCACGCCGAACGTCTCGAATGCGAAGAGCGTTCCAAGGCGTCCCATCCCGCACTGAATCTCGTCGAAGACGAGCAGCGCGCCGCGCTCGGTGCAGAGCCGGCGCGCCGCTTTCAGGAACTCGAGATCGGCCACGTGGATGCCGCTCTCGCCCTGGATCGGCTCGATGAGGAACGCCGCGACCCGTTCGTCGATCGCCGTTTCGAGCGCGGCGACGTCGTTGAACGGCGTGAACGCGAAGCCTTCGGGGAGCGGTTCGAAGCCCTCGTGATACTTCGGATTGTCGGTCGCGGCGAGCGCGCCGAACGTGCGGCCGTGAAACGAACCGCGGCACGCGAGGATCGTTCGCCGCTCCGTCTCGCCCTTGCGGAACGCGAGCTTGCGCGCGAGTTTGATCGCGGCCTCGTTCGCCTCGGCGCCCGAGTTGCAGAAGAAGACGCGCTCGAGTCCCGAACGGCGCGCTAATTCGTTCGCGAGCGCCCCGGCCGGCTCGTGATGGTAGAGATTGCTCGCTTGGACGAGCGTCGCCGCCTGCTTCGCGATCGCTTCGGTGATCTTCGGGTGCGCGTGGCCGAGCGCGCAGACCGCGATCCCCGCGACGAAATCGAGATAGCGCGTCCCACGGTCGTCGATCAACTCGCAACCTTCGCCGCGCACGATGTTGACCGGGGCGCGCCGATAGTTCTGCAGGAGATGCGGATGCTCGTAGGCTTGTTCGTCTTTCGAGAACGCCCCCGCCACGACGACGGTCGCCGGCTTCATCGGATTCATCGTCTCACGTCCGGTAGTGCGCGTTGATGCGAACGTAGTCGCGGCTGAGATCGCAACCCCAGCCGGTCGCCGTCGCGTCGCCGATCCCGAGATCGAGCCGGATGGCGACCGCCTTGTGCTCGAGTTCGGCATGTGCCTCGGCTTCCGAAAGAACTTCGATCGCGCCGCGTTCGACCCAGAGCTTCTCGCCGAGATAGAGCGACCACGTTTCGGGATCGAGCCCGGCCCCGACGCTTCCGGCGGCGGCGATGATCCGTCCCCAGTTCGGGTCCTCGCCGTGCAGTGCGGTCTTGACCAGGTTTGAGTTGATGACCGCACGCGCGACCGTGCGCGCTTGTTGCCGGTCACGTGCACCGCTGACCGTCAGCGCAAACGTCTTGGTCGCGCCTTCGCCGTCGCGGACCATCGCGTAGGCAAGTTCGTGCGTCACGGCCCGCAACGCCTCGCTGAAGCCGGCCGGCGCATCTCCCTTGCCGTGCGGGGCAAACGCGTAGACAGCGTCGTTGGTCGACATGTCGCCGTCGACCGAAATCATGTTGAAGCTTGCGTCGGTCGCCTCGCGCAGTTCGTGCGCAAGCGCCTCGCGCGACATCGGCGCGTTGGTCGCGACGAACGCGAGCATCGTCGCCATGTTGGGAGCGATCATCCCCGACCCTTTGGCGATCCCGCCGACGACGTAGCGCTTGTCGCCCACGTAAAACGCATATGACGAAAGCTTCGGCTCGTTGTCGGTCGTCATGATCGCTTCGGCGGCCGCGTACGCGGCCTCCGCGCCTTCGTCGAGCTCCTTAGCGGCGCGCTCGAGACCTTTCGCGACGCGATCCATCGGAAGATAGACGCCGATGACACCCGTCGAGGCGACCACGACCTGCGTCTGCTCGATCCCGAGAAGCGCGGCCGCCTGGCGCGCCGTCGCGCGCGTGTCGCGTTCGCCGCGCTCGCCGGTGCACGCGTTGGCGCAGCCCGAATTGCAAACGAGCGCGCGCATTTTCGTTCCGTTTGCGACGAGGTGCTGTTCGCTCACGATGACCGGCGCGGCTTTGATCTCGTTGGTCGTGATCACGGAAACGGCATTCTGATCGTGTTCGAAGACGATCAGCGCGAGGTCGGACTTACGCTTCTTGATCCCCGCATGGACGCCGACGAGCGTGAGGCCCGGGACCGCACCGAGGCCTCCGCGGAGTTCGATCAGCCGCATTTCCCTCGTTGTGTTCTGGGACTCAGACGACGATTGCGTAAGCATCGAGGGCACACTCCTCCGGATAACCGTACATGATGTTGAGGTTCTGCAGCGCTTCGCCGGCTGCACCTTTACCGAGGTTGTCGAGCGCCGAGAGGACGCGCACGACGCGTCCGCGACGGCTGATGTGGAGTTCGGCGTCGTTTGTCCCCGCGACCGCGATCAGGCTCGGCGCGCGGTCGGGGGGCAATATCCGCACGAACGGGTTCGACCCGTACGCCTGCCGATACGCTGCCCGGACCGCTTTATCGTCGGGCTCGCTCTTGAAGAGCGCGTAACAGTCAGCCAGCATTCCGCGTTTGAGGGGAACGACATGCGGCGTGAAGACGAGCGGCGCGGAGATTCCCGCAGCGGTGAGTTCTTGCTCGATCTCGGGTTGATGCCGATGCCCATCGAGTCCGTAGGCGCGAACGTCGCCGTCGACCTCGCCGAAGAGCGACGTCGTCGAAGGGTTGCGCCCGGCTCCGGTGACCCCGCTCTTCGCGTCGACGATCAACTGCACGATCTCGTCCGCGAACGATGCGAGCGGGAGTAGCGCGAGCAAGGTCGCCGTCGGGTAACAGCCGGGGTTCGCGACGAGGCGAGCGCCGCGGATCGCGTCGCGATAGCGCTCGGGCAATCCGTAGACGGCATCACCGGCGTGAGCGTGCAGGCGAAATGCGTCGGAGAGATCGACGACGCGCGCACCTTTCGCGAGAAAGAGCGGGGCTTGCGCTCGCGCCGTCTCGGCGCCGCCGGCGAGGACGACGGCATCGCCGGAACGCACGAGCTGCTCGGCCGTGCCGGGCGCATCGAATGCGCGTTCGAGATTCCGCAAGAGAGGAAGATGAGAGGCGATTGGCTGGCCGGCGTGCGAGGCGCTTTCGAGCGCGCCGAGTTCGAAGTGGGGGTGCCGCACGAGCAGCCGAACGAGTTCGCTCGCCGCGTAGCCGGCGGCGCCGACGACGTGCACGCGCGTCATAAGATCGCCTCGAGTTCGGAAAGCGCGCGCGCGACCGCCTCCGGCGAGGTCGAACCCGCGGTCTTTTTCGCGCGGATCGATGCGAGCGGCTCGAGCGGCGCCTTGAGTACGCCTTTCAGCTTTGCCGCCTTCGCGAGCGCGGTGAGGTCACGCGCTCCGAGCGCGCGGCCGTCGCGTTCGGCGACGCTCACGGCGTTTCCGACCAGCAGGTGCGCTTTGCGCGGGCTGATCCCATGTGCGATCAAGGCGTCGGCGATGTCCGTCGCGACGACGTACCCGTCGCCGGCGCGCGCCGTCATCGCCTGCGCGTTCCAGTGGACGTGCGGCAGCGCCGCCGCAAACGCCGCTAGCGCAGCCAGGCCGCGTTCGGTCCCGCGAATGACTTGCGCTTTGGTTTCCTGGAGGTCGCGATGGTACGAAAGTGCGACGCCGCCGAGCGAGGCGAGGGCGCTCGCATAGGTTCCCGTCGCGACCGCGGCAGCGGCGCGCACCAGCTCGAACGGATCGGGGTTGCGCTTCTGCGGCATGAGGCTCGAGCCGGTCGAGGCCGCGTCGCCGAGCCGCGCGTATCCGAATGCCGGCGTGCACCAGATGACGAGTTCTTCGCTCACGCGGGAGGCGGCGACGACGGCCCGCGTAGCGGCGTGCAGGACGTCGAGCGCGACGTCGCGATCGCCGACCGAATCGAGCGCATTGCGCGAGGGAGCGGCGAAATCGAGTTCTTGCGCGGCGATCGTCCGTTCGAGCGGAAGGGTCGAGCCGCTGCAGGCCCCCGAACCGAGCGGAGACGCCTCTCGCGCATCGGCGGCGACGCGCCCGAAGCGCCGGCGCGCGCGGACGAACATCTCGGCGACGGCGCCGAGCCAAAAGGCAAGGAGGATCGCTTGCGCCGGTTGCCAGTGCGTCGTCGCCGCGAGGACCGTTTCGTCGCGGAGCGCTTTTTTCGCCGAATCGATCGCGAAGCGTGCGATCCGTTCGCAGAGGTCGGCGCCGCGCAGCGCGCGATCGCGCGCATAGAGCGTCAAGGTCGTCGCGACCTGGTCGTTGCGGCTGCGCCCGGCGTGCAGCCATTCGCCGGCTGCGGGAGCGAGGGCGCGAACGCGCGCGTCGATCGCGCCGTGGACGTCTTCGGCGCCGAGGGCGCGAGCCTGCGCCGCAAATTCGCCTGACGGGATTTCGTCGGCGATCGCTTGCAGCGCCGAGCTGAGCGCGTGCGCCGTGCCGACGTCGATGATCCCCGCCGCCGCCAACGTCGCGACGTGCGCCTGCGAGCAGGCGACGTCGAACGGCGCCAGCACGAGGTCATCCTCGAGCGACGACCCGAACGCGAGCAGCGCCGCGTCGGGCGCGTCCGCGAAGCGCCCGCCCCATTGCAAGGCGGGCCCGGCCTTGTTCATTTCGCCATCGTGAGCGCTTCGTGTTCGACGCGCGCGTTCAATTCGATCGGCAAGCCCCACAGATGAATGAAGCCGCCCGCGGCGTCGTGCTTGAACGCATCGTCGCGACCGTACGTCGCCAAACGCTCGTCGTAAAGTCCGAACGGCGACTTCGTACCCTCGACGACGCAGCTCGCCTGATGGAAACGCAGCCGGACGCGTCCCGTCATCCGCGGCGCGAGCGAGGCGTTGAAGGCGTCGATCGCTTTGCGCAGCGGCGAGGGCCACAGCCCGTCGTAGGTCAACTCGGTCCATTTCTGATCGAGCAGCGCTTTGAAGCGCAATTCGTCGCGCGTGAGGACGAGACGCTCGAGTGCTTTGTGCGCGGTGATCAGCGCGATCGAACCGGGACACTCGTACACCTCGCGCGACTTGACGCCGACGACGCGATCTTCGACGAGGTCGATTCGGCCGATCCCGTGCTTCCCGGCTTGGCGATTCATCTCTGCAAGCAGTTGCGCTCCGCTCATCCGGTCCGACGACGGAACGCCGCCTTCGAATTCGACGACGAACTCGTCGGGTGCGGACGGGCGTTTGCCCGGCGCGGCGGTCCAGGCGTACGCGTCTTCGGGCGGCGCGGCCCACGGATCTTCGAGGACCCCCGCTTCGATCGAGCGGCCCCACAGATTCGCGTCGACGGAGTACGGCTGGTCGACGGTGTGAGGGACCGGAACGCTGTTTGCGCGCGCAAACGCGATCGCGTCCGGTCGTGACATCGGCTTGTCCCGCAACGGCGCGAGGGCCGTGAGCTTTGGATCGAGGGCCTTGACGGCGATCTCGATGCGAACTTGATCATTCCCCTTGCCGGTGCAGCCGTGCGAGACCGCGTCGGCGCCATACTGCTGCGCCGTCTCGACCAAGAGCGCTGCGATCAACGGCCGCGAGAGCGCCGCAGACATCGGATACATGCCTTCGTAGAGCGCGTTCGCGCGCAGCGCCGGCAAAGCCATCTCTTCGATGAAGCGTTCTTTCGCGTCGATGAGAAGCGCGGCTTTCGCACCGAGCGCGAGCGCCTTGTCGCGCACGGCGTTCAGCGCCGCCGACGCGCCCTCGCCGGCGGTGCCGTCACTTTCTCCCAGATCGAGCGTCATCGCGATGACGTCGTTGCCGTCGAGAATGTGGCGCTTCAATAACACCGACGTGTCGAGTCCGCCGGAATATGCCAGGACGATGGTACTCACAGTGGATTCTCCGATCTCATGTCCTCGAAGCGCTGCTTGACGACCGGCAGGCTCGCCGGGTCGTCGAGGATGACGAGCACCGTGTCGTCGCCGCCGATCGTGCCGATGACTTCCTTCCACACGGCTTCGTCGATCGCGCTCGCGACGAGCATTGCGCTGCCGGGCGGCGTGCGCAGGACGATTTGGTTGACGCTGCCTTTGACGTTGCGCACCAAGTCCGCGACGACGCGATGCAAACGGCTCTCGTACGTCTTGCCGAATCCCGGCTCGATGTACTTGAAATGCGTCCCGCTGCCGTTGCCGTTCTTGAGCGGAACCTTGACGAGCCCGAGTTCCTTGATGTCGCGCGAAACGGTCGCTTGGGTCGATTCGTACCCTTCGTCTTGCAACAGCCGGGTCAACTCTTCTTGCGAGTGAACCGGTCGCCGCGCGATGATCGAAAGGATCGCGCGATGGCGGAGCGTCTTCATACTGGCATGCCTCTGAGGTCGGTTAAGAGTGCGACGAGCAGCGCTTTTTGCGCATGCAAACGGTTTTCGGCCTGATCGAAGACGACGCTCTGCGGTCCGTCGATGACGGCGGCGCTGACTTCTTCCCCGCGATGCGCCGGCAAACAGTGCATGAAGAGCGCGTGCTTCGCTGCGGTCGCCATCAGCTCGGGCGTCACGCTGTAGGGGATGAGCGCCGCCTGATTCCGTTCGGTGAGATGTTCTTCACCCATCGATGTCCAGACGTCGGTATAGACCACGTCGACGTCGCGCACGGCGCGCGATGGGCTCGTGAAGGCTCGCACGGTCGCACCGTGCGGTTTGCCGAGCCGCTGCAGATGCGCGAGGAACGCTTCGCTCGGGCGGTGCGACGGCGGACAGCCGAACGTCACCGAGACGCCGCACATCATCGCCGCCTCGCCGAGCGACTTTGCGACGTTGTTGCGCGCGTCGCCGAGATAGGCCAGCCGCAAACCCGTCAAGGTGCCGAAGCGCTCTTTGATCGTCATGACGTCGGCGAGCGCCTGGCACGGATGCGCCAAGTGGGAGAGGCCGTTGATCACCGGGACGGTCGACGCTGCCGCGAAGCGTTCGAGCGGCTCGTGGGCGTGCGTGCGAATCACGATCGCGTCGACGTAGCGCGAGAGGGTACGGGCGACGTCTTCGGGCGTCTCGCGCGGCCCGACCAGAAAATCTTGGCCGTGGGCGATCATCGCGTGTCCGCCGAGCTGCGTCATCGCGACTTCAAAGGAAACGCGCGTGCGCAGGCTCGGGAATTCGAAGAGCATCCCGAGCGTCCGGCCGCGGAGGAGCGGAAGCTGGTCGGTGGCGCGGCCGTGCTTGAGGTGTGCGGCGACCGCCAGGACCGTCCCGATCTCGAGGGGCGAGAGGTCGCTGACTGCGAGGACGTTCCGGCCCCGGAGGGCGATGTCGGCCGCTGAGGCGAGCATGTGCATATTTATACATATGTCGTATAATAATGCAAGGGCTTTAGCGACGGCGCCCTAAAAGACGAGGGCAGATGCTGATCGTACTCAAGTACGGCGGGAACGCCATGGCGGCGCCGGACGCTAAAGACCCGCTCTTAGATGAGGTCGCGGGTCGCGTCCGCGGCGGGGACCAGGTGGTCCTCGTTCACGGCGGCGGACCCCAGATCGACGCCGAGCTGGCCGTTCGGGGGGTGAGCGGCGAGCGGGTCGCCGGCCTCCGGGTGACCGACGCCCTCACCCTCGACGTCACCGAGCGCGTCCTCGCCGGAAGCGTCAATAAGGCTCTGGTCCGCGCACTCCTGCGCCGCGGAGTCGAGGCCGCCGGGATCAGCGGGGAGGACGGGGGGACGCTCGTCGCCCGCAAGATTGCCCCGATCGATGGAACGTCGCTCGGTTTCGTCGGCGAGATCTCGGCGGTACGGACGACCCTCGTCGCCGCGATGCTCGACGCGGGCTTCACGCCGGTCGTCGCGCCGCTCGCCGTTTCGACCGATGCGGCGAGCGCGCTGAACCTCAATGCCGACACGGCGGCGGGCGCGCTCGCCGGGGCGCTGAGCGCCGATCTCTACGTCGTCATCACGAACGTCGATCGCGTCCGCCTGCGACTCGACGACCCGGCCTCGGGGATCGAGCGGCTCGACGTCGCTCGCGCCCGCGAACTCCTCGCCGACAAGACCTTCGACGGCGGGATGGCGCCGAAGATCGAGAGCGTCATCGACGCGCTGCGCCGCGGCGCGAAGCGCGCGATCGTCTGCGGTTCGGGGCCTGATGCGCTCGCCGACGCGATCGCCGGGAAGGGGACGGCCGTCACGCCTTGACGGGCCTTCGCCGACTCGGCGGAATGCCTACTCCTGTCGTTGCGACGGAGAGATTCCGCAGTGTATTTTGGGAAAAAAGTTCCAGGAGCGCCTTGAACGTTCGCTAATTCGTTTTCGCGCCCCCATACCGCATCGCCGCCGGAGGTTCTTCTTGCTGCTGACGACCAAGCGCTTGTACTTCTTCGAAGAGGGAAGCGCCGAGATGAGTGACGCTCTCGGCGGCAAAGGCGCAGGCCTCGCGGAGATGACGCGTGCCGGTTTGCCGGTTCCTCCGGGGTTCACGATCACGACGCAGTCGTGCCTCGATTACTACAAGCTCGGCCGGCGCTTTCCCGAGGGCCTCGACGACGAAGTCGCAAGCGCGATGCGCGAACTCGAACGGCGCGCGAACAAGACGTTCGGCGGCAGCGACAACCCGCTGCTCGTCTCGGTGCGCAGCGGCGCGCGCGTTTCGATGCCCGGGATGATGGACACGATTCTCAACCTCGGCCTCAACGATCAAACCGTCGTCGCGCTTGCACGGCTGACCGAGAATCCACGCTTCGCGTGGGACGCGTACCGGCGCTTCATCGCGATGTTCGGGAGCGTCGTTCTCGGGATCGAGAAGGAGAAGTTCGAGCACATCATCGGCGACGCGAAGAAAGCCGCCGGCGTCTCGACCGATCCGGAGTTGGACGCGAAAGCTTGGCAGCAGGTCGTCGCGCGCTTCAAGGAAGTGGTGCGCAGTGAACACGGCGCCGAGTTTCCTCAAGACGTCAACGAGCAATTGCGTCACGCAATCGAAGCCGTCTTCGACTCTTGGAACTCGAAGCGCGCGATCGACTATCGCCGCTATAACAGGATTTCCGACGAATGGGGGACCGCGGTCAGCGTCGTTGCGATGGTCTTCGGTAACGTCGGCAACGACTCGGGAACCGGCGTCGCATTCACGCGCGATCCGAACACGGGCGAGAAGAAATTGTTCGGCGAGTATCTGTGCAACGCGCAAGGTGAAGACGTCGTCGCCGGGATTCGTACGCCCGAGCCGATCGCGAACCTCGAGAAAGAACAGCCGGAGATCTATCGCCAGTTCCGCCGGATCGCCGACCAGCTCGAAGGGCACTATCGCGATGCCCAAGACCTCGAGTTCACGGTCGAACGCGGAAAGCTCTGGATGCTGCAGACGCGCAGCGCCAAACGCAGCGGCGAAGCCGCCGTCAAGATTGCGCTCGACATGGTGCGCGAAGGCTTGATCGACAAACCGATGGCGCTACGACGCGTCGATGCCGGTTCGCTCGATCAGCTCTTCCATGCGCGCATCGATCCCGACCAGTCGTACGCGATTCTCAGCAAGGGGCTCAACGCCGCACCGGGCGCCGCCTCGGGAGCGATCGCGTTCGATCCCGGCACCGCAGTCAAAATGGCCGAAGGCGGAAAATCGGTGATCCTCGTGCGCGAGGAGACCACGCCCGACGACGTCCACGGAATGATCGCCGCGAAGGGCATCCTCACCGCGAAAGGCGGCGCGACCTCGCACGCGGCGGTCGTCGCGCGCGGGATGGGCCGGCCGTGCGTCGCGGGCTGCGAAGGGCTCTTCATCGACAAGCGCACGCGCACGGCGACGATCGGCGGCCAGACGTTTAAGGAAGGCGACGAGATCACAATCGACGGGACGCGCGGCATCGTCGTCGCAGGCGCGTTGCGCTTGATCGCTCCGCCGTCGGAGTTGCCGCCCTGGCTCGCCGAGTTCTTGGGTTGGGCCGACGAGACGCGGAAGCTCGGCGTTTGGGCGAACGCCGATACGCCGGAGGATTCGCGCAAAGCGCGCGAGCTCGGCGCCGGCGGCATCGGATTGTGCCGGACCGAGCACATGTTCATGCAGCCCGAGCGTCTGCCGGTCGTGCAGCGGATGATCCTCGCCGACACGCCCGAAGCGCGCGCCGAAGCGCTCGCGACGCTCTTGCCGTTCCAACGCGACGACTTCATCGGCATCCTCGAAGCGATGGCCGGTTCTACGGTGACGATTCGTTTGCTCGACCCACCGCTACACGAGTTCTTGCCGTCGCTCGAAGAGTTGACGATCGCGACGACGGAGTTACGGCTGCAGAAGGGGACCGACGATCCGGAGTATCGCACGAAGGCGGCGGTACTCGCGCGCGTCAAGTCGCTCGAGGAACGGAATCCGATGCTCGGCTTGCGGATGTGCCGGCTCGGCATTCTGTATCCTGAGATCTACGCGATGCAGGTTCGCGCGATCTTCGAAGCGGCATGCACCTTGCGGGCGCGCGGCGTCGATGCGCAGCCGGACGTGATGATTCCGGGCGTCGGGACGCGCGAAGAGATGCGCTGGACGTACGATGCGACGAAGGCCGTCGCCGATGCGGTGATCGCCGAACGCGGCGTCCCGGTTGCCTACAAGATCGGGACGATGGTCGAGTTGCCGCGCGCCTGCGTCGTCGCGGACCAGTTGGCTGAGTGCGCCGAGTTTTTCTCCTTCGGCACCAACGACCTCACGCAGACGACTTACGGGTTTTCGCGCGACGACGCCGAGGCGTCGTTCATCCCGAAGTATCTCGAGCAGAAGATATTGGCGGAAGATCCATTTCAAGTGCTCGACCGCGAGGGCGTCGGGAGCTTGATGCAGATGGGCGTCGAGCGCGGCCGCGCCGCACGGCGCGACCTCAAGATCGGAATCTGCGGCGAGCACGGCGGCGATCCGTCGAGCGTCGCGTTCTGCCACGAGATCGGCTTGGACTACGTTTCGTGCTCGCCATATCGCATTCCGATTGCCCGCCTCGCCGCCGCGCAAGCCGCGTTAGAGCAACGGGGTTAGTCTCGCTCCGCGACGGGGGGGCAAAGTGAACCGATTCTGGCCGAGCGCGGCGATACACGCAGCGTTGATACTCATCGGGTGCGGCGGCGCGTCGACTTCACCCAACCAAGTGCCGACTCCGATCCCAACGCAGTCTGGTCTTAGCGCGGTCGGCTATGTGCTGCTCACTGGAAATCCCAATGTGGGGATGCTATCGATCAGTGAATATCCCACGGGATCGGTTTCGGCGCTGCGGACGTTTCAGGAAGTCAGCGGTGCGAAGATCCGCTTCGACCCCTCGGGCACGCTGTGGTTCGACGCGATAGGCGAATTCATTGGTTACAACCCGGACGGCTCCAGTGCAGGAACGATCTTTGTTCACGGCCAGCTCCTTTGGTTCGACGTTCGAGGTAATCTCTATACGAGCGGCGGCACCAATGGCGGTCCCGGTTTGGACGCGTATAGCATGGTAAGCGCCAATGGATCAGTGCTTTCCAGAGAGATCACAACCGTCAATGGCCCATGCTCGGCCGCGACGGATCGCGCGGGAAATCTATATCTATCGACCTGCCTCTTGACCCCAAACGGAATCCTATACGGCAGCGTCAGCATGTACGGTCCGTCGGCGACGGGGAACGCCGCACCGCTTCTAACCAATCAGATCGCGACCGGTCCACTGACCGTTGATCCTAGCGGGAATGTCTACGCCGTTTACAATGGTGCGTTGGGAATTTGGTCGGGAACGTTCACGGCTTCAGCACCGACGCGAACCGTGTCGATCGGCTCGAACGTGGCCGTAATCGATCTTGCTGTCGACCGAGCGGGTAACGCATATGTTATCACTGAGCCCGCGCCGGCGTTAGGGGGTTCTACGGCGACGCTCCTCTATATTGCGAACGGCGGCATCAACCCGATCGTCCTCCAAACGGGAACGTTCTGGTCCGTCGCCGCGCCGATTCAGTAGAGTAATGTTGCGCCGTGTCATCCCGACCCCGGTCGTTGCGGTCGCGCTCGCCCAAGCCGCCGGAGGCTTCGCCTTGGCCGGGCCGCCGTTTCAAACTCATAAAGCCATGGCGTCCTAGCATGGATCGGGCAGCATTTCTTTCCGGCGCAGCCACATTTGCCGCGGCGCTTGGGTCTGTGAAGAGTCCCCTAGCTGAGCTAGAAGCGCGCTGCGGTGGTCGACTCGGGGTCGTAGCAGACAATTCGGGAACCGGTGCGCGCATAGCGCATCGCCCGGGCGAACGCTTTCCCATGTGCAGCACGTTTAAGGTACTCTTGGTAGGGGCAGTCCTATCGCGCGTTGACGCCGGTGAAGAGCATTTGGACCGGCATATTTCTTATGAAAAACCGGATCTGCTGGAATACGCTCCTGTAACCAGGGCGAATGTTAGTCTTGGATTCATGACCGTGAAGGCTCTCTGCAAAGCGGCAATCGAGTACAGCGATAATACAGCTGCCAATTTGCTGCTGCGCACGATCGGGGGTCCCCATCGCGTCACGACGTACGCGCGCTCGTTGGGCGATTCCCTAACACGATTGGATCGGAACGAACCCAGTCTGAACACAGCGGTCCCCGGTGATGAGCGCGATACGACAACGCCTGCAGCGATGGCCGCGAGCTTACAAAAACTGTTGACGGGAAGCGTGCTCTCACCGCCATCGCGTCGTGAGCTGGAGTCATGGTTGATGGGGTGCAAAACGGGCATCGATTCCATCCGCGCCGGCGTACCCGCGAGCTGGCGTGTTGGGGACAAGACAGGCTCCGGAGCCCACGCGACGACAAACGACATCGCCATTCTCTACCCGCCAAGCCGTTCTCCGATTTTTGTTACGGCGTACTATACGGGGTCTTCGGCATCCGACGACGCGCGCCACGAAGTTCTGGCCGAGGTCGGCCGCATCGTCAGCTCCACGTTCTAGGCGAACCGGGTTCCTGCGCCTTTGGGCCGGAGCGCGATGATGATGATCGCGAGGACGATTTCCGCGACGGCGCGTACGATCAGATACGAACTCGGATACATCGACCCTATGCCGAGTGCTGCGCGGGTTTATCGTCACTTCTTTGCGTCCTGACCGAGTGAACAGGGCGTGAAGGACCGGTGAATTAGGCTACCGGGACATGAGCGGCGGGGCGGCGCGGTCTTTCGCCGATAGAATCGGCGCGCCGTCGAGGGGCCAGTCGATCTTCAGGCTCGGGTCGTTCCAACGGATTGCGCTCTCGTTTGCCGAGTCGTAGAGCGCGCCGTGCTTGTAGGAGAAGACGACGTCGTCGGTCAGCGCCAGAAACCCGTGCGCAAATCCGGGCGGGATGTAGAGCTGCCGATGGTCGTCTTCCGAGAGCTCGAAGCCCTGCCAATGCAGATGCGTCGCCGAGCCTTCGCGCAGATCGACGATCACGTCGAAGATGCGTCCGCGCAGTACCTGAACGAACTTCGACATGCGCCGATCGTAGTGCAAACCGCGGATTACGTTTTTCTTCGAAAACGAGACGCTGTCTTGGACGAAATCGTCGACCAAACCGAGCGCCCGGTACTTGGCAGTCGAGTATGTTTCTTTGAAAAACCCGCGCTCGTCCCGAAAGACCTCCGGGATGAATATCTTCGCCTCGGCGAAGTCGGTGGCCAGTACCTCAATCGGCATCCCGACTGCTTCGGCGCCGCTGGAAAGCGCGGCCTGCGCTCGCCGTCGCCGGCCGGGAAAGGGCGGCTCCGGACGGCCGTCGATGATAGTGCGCACATGATCGAAAACGTCCCTGGCGCACGAGACGTCGAGGAGGTCCTCGAACAGGACGCGGTTTTTCAGATCGCCGGCTTCCGCTTGGCGCATCCGGTCGTTTTGGGCGCCGTCCTCTTCTTGATCGTCGTCGCGATCGTTTTGTTCGGCCCCTCCAGCGAATCGCGCTTCATCTATACAGACTTTTAGATGAAGCTAGGCAGCCTTGAGGTAGGGGCTCTGCGCGCGCTCGGCGTGACGGCGCTGGTGTTCTGCGTCTTGCTTGCCGTGCTCGACTCGGCCGTCAACCTTTGGTTCCCGCGCTTCGAACGCTTGTCCGACAACTTTTCCACCGCGTATCTCGAGCGTGAGGCCGGCGCGCTCGCAAAGGATCCACCCGAGATCGTCTTCCTTGGAGACTCGGTCTTTTGGGGTTACCGTCTGCGACCGCAGCAAAGCGTCGTCTCGCTGCTCGATCGGGCGGGATTGCGCAGCCGCAACCTCTCGTTCGAGGGCGGCAGCCCCGCAAATACCTACGCGATGCTGCGTCTCTTGGAAGCCAAGGGCGTGCGGCCGGCCCTGGTCGTCTTCAACGTCAACCAAAAAGAATTCAACCCGGCCGACAGCGCCTACCAAAAACTTCATCCGTCGCTCGAGGCGCTCGCCGCACCGCTGCTCACAGCGGAAGAAGCGGCCGAACTGACGCCGACGGTCAAACGCGATCGGTTCGAGGCGGCCCTCGACGACGCGATCTCGGCGCACTGGCAGTTCTACGCGCTGCGCTCGGATATCCGAGAGGCGCTCTTTTCGAACCTCGACGCGGCCCACGCACTCGACGACGCCCTCCAAACGTTAAGCGGCGCGAAGGCGCGGACCGAGGCGATGCACCGTCCGACGCCCGACCGCTTCGAGGGGACCTACGATCTCTCGCCGCTCGACGCCCAGAATGTCTCCGTCCGGTTTCTTCGCAAGACCGCCGAGCTGTTGGCGCAAGAGCGCATCCCCGCGATCGCGATCCTGACGCCGACCAATCATGCTCTTCTGCACGAATACATCGACGCGCCGGAATACGCGAAGAATCTCGCCTACGTTCGCACCATGCTCGAGGGCCACGGCGTCCTGGTCATCGATCTCGACCGCGAGTTCAAGGCGGCGGAGTTCATCGACAACGATCATCTCACCGCAGCCGGCAACCAGCATCTTGCCGAAATCTTGCAACCGGCACTCGCGCAATGATCTTCAACACGTGGGTCTTCGGAATCTTCGCGGTCGCGACCGTGGTCCTGTATTGGAGCGCCGTCCCGCAGAGGTGGAAGCCCTACGCGCTCGTTATTTTGGGATCGATTTTCTACGTCTACTCGGTCCCGGCGTATCTCGTGCTGATTTTCGGGCTCGCGACCATCACGTTCGTCGTCGGGCGTTTGATGCTGCGTCCCGACGTCTCGCCACACGGCCGGAAGAACTTACTCGCGGTCGGCGTCGTCCTGATCGCCGGCACGTTGCTCTTCTTCAAATATACGAAGCTCTTCGTGGCGACGATCGATCAGGTCGCGCATCACAATATCTTACCGATTCCCAACATCGTCGTGCCGCTCGCCATCTCGTTCTTCACGTTCGAATTCGTCCACGTCTTGGTCGACGTCTATCTCGGTAAGATCATCGCGCTCCCGCTCCTCGAGTTTGCCGTTTTTTCGATGTTCTTCCCAACCTTGGTCGCCGGCCCGATCAAACGCTTCCAGAGCTTTGCGCCGCAAGTGCGCGAGATCGCCATGCCGCCGACGCCGACGTTCATGCTCAACATCTATCGCATCGTCATGGGTTTGGCGAAGAAGACGATCATTGCGGACTCGATGACGGTCTTCATCCAGCCGATCCTCGCCCCGACCGACGCCTTCAGCCGGCTCGACTACTGGGGCGCTTTCTTCGGCTACGCCGCCAAGATCTATTTCGACTTCAGCGGATACTCCGACATCGCGATCGGCGTAGCCGGCTTGCTCGGCCTTCGCATCCCGGAGAACTTCGAGATGCCGTACCGGACGCCGAACATCGCGCAGTTCTGGCGGCGTTGGCACATTTCGCTCTCGAGTTGGATCCGCGACTACATCTTCATCCCGCTCGGGGGTAGCCGCGGTTCGCCGATCGTAACGGCCGGGAATCTGCTCGTCGCGATGGCGCTCGCCGGGCTCTGGCACGGCGCAGCCTGGACGTTTGTCGTGTGGGGCTTGTGGCATGGCGCCGGGCTTGCGATCTGTCGCTGGTGGCAGGTCGGTATCGTGCCGAAGGTCGCCTTGCTTGCCGAGGGCGGTGCGGCGGTGCGCATCGTATCGATCGGCCTGACCTTCGCTTTTGTCGGCGTCGGTTGGCTGCTGTTCGCCGCTCCGTCCTTCGGGAACGCCTACCAGGCCTTCGTCCACTTGTTCGTGTAAGACGCGCCGGGTGAAGATTCTCGTTCTCATCGCTTCGATCGCGCTGCTTGCGCCGATCGCGGCGAGTGCCGACGAAGCGGCCGTCCCCGGTCATTTCGTCCTCGCGCGCGCGAGCGAAGATGCGCTCGTGCTCTTCGACGCGAGCCCGGAAGTCGCGGCGATCGTCAGCAACAAGACCCCCGACGCCGACGCCAACGACGCACTCGAGCGCGATGCGCTCAAAGTTCTCGCGCTGATGCTCCCCAAACTGGAAAAGTCTACGAAATCGGTGACGGTGCGCCTGACCTACAACAAGTCGGGCGCGGTGAGCCCCGTCTACGGGGCGCCGACGTTCGCCGGCGTCGAACGCTACGCGCTGCTCGAGGTCACATATAAGGATGCTGCGGTCGATCGCGACAAGTGGAAAGAACTCGACCCCAAGCACGCCGTACCGCCCTGGATCTCATTCAAGGTGATCGGGCAGCTCCCGCCGCGCTAGTGAAACGCTAAGCGTGCGCGTCCTCGTTACCGGCGGCGCAGGGTACATCGGAACCGTGCTCTGCGAGCACCTCTTGCAAGCGGGTCATCACCCGGTCGTGCTCGATCGGTTTTTTTGGGGACGCGGCCCGCTCGAACACCTTGCGGTCGAGAGGATCTCCGGCGACCTGCGTGAGATGCGCGAAGCGTGGCTCGACGGCATCGACGCGGTGATGCACCTGGGCGGCCTTTCGAACGACCCGACGGCCGAATACAACGCCGAGGCGAACTGGCAGATGAACGCTGTCGCGACGGAACGGCTGGTTGCGCTCTGCAAGCAACGCAAGATCCAGCGCTTTACCTTCGCTTCGAGCGCCTCGGTGTACGATACCGAGACTTCGGCGACGACGCTCGATCGAACGCCGGCGGAGTGCGACGAGGCGACGACGCTCGCGCCGCGCGGTCCCTATTCGCTCTCGAAAGTCCACGCCGAACGGGCGATCCTCGATGCGGCCGACGAGCATTTCGCGCCGGTCGTCTTCCGTCAAGGAACCGTATTCGGCTGGAGCTCGCGAATGCGATTCGACCTCGTCGTCAACACGTTCATCAAGGATGCGGTGGTCAACCGCAAGCTCTATCTGCACGGCGGCGGTTGGATGTGGCGGCCGCTCGTCGACGTGAGCGACGTTGCGCGCATCCACGTGATCGCCCTCGATGCGCCGCTCGAACGCATCGGCGGTCAGGTCTTCAACGTCCTCGAGGAAAACTATCAGATTCGGGAACTCGCGATGCTCGTCGCGGGCTCGTTTGCCGTCAAGAATATGCGAATCGATCTGGTCGAGACGCCGCTGCCGCCGGGGATCGTACGCAACTATCGGGTGAGCAACGCGAAGCTTTCCAAGGTACTGAATTTCACTCCGTCGACCGGCGTCCTCGAGTCGATCGAAAACATGATCGCGAAACTTCCTGCGGCGATCGACGAGCTAGCCCATCCGCGCCACTACAACGTCCGCTGGATGAGCTTGCTCGAAGAGATCCACGAGAGCCAGCGCGACTTCAAGACGATATACTAGCTAACCGCGCGACGTAGCGCTGATTTCGCGGCAGATCCGGCGCGCCTCGGCGACGTCGACGCGATCGCTGCGGACGAAGAGTTTTCGCCAGTAGGCGGGTCCGGCGAGTTTCGCGATCAGATCGGAGGCGCGGGTCGCGTCGACGATCCCCGCCTGCGTCAAGACCGGAACGGTCGCGGCGTCGCCTTCCCGAATGAGCGGAAGCCTGTGGACCAATTGCTGCTGATCGTCGGCCCAGACGTCGTCGCCGAATCTCTCGCTCAAGGCCTCTAGACATGCGTCGTATGCCGAGAGATCGTGTTCGGCGTTGAACTCGGCGGCCAGCCCGAAGAGCTTGCGCCGCTCGCGCAACGCCGTCGCCGCCGGAGCGGCGTTCCGGCGCAGAGCCTCGAAGACGCGCGCATCGTCCCAGTCGAGAAAAGCTTCGATCGGATGCAGCTCGCGAGGATCGGGCCAGATATCGCGAAGCGCTTCTTGCAGCACTCGCTCGAACATCCGCGTCGTGTGATGGAAGTAAACTGTAGCGAACATCATGTAACGCGCGAGCACGAACGACTCGAGCGAGACCAACCCTCGTCCGTCGACGCCTAGGACGGCGGATCCGTTGACGTCGAAAGCGCGCAACGAACCGACGAGTTGATCGACGTCGTAACGGCCGCCGGCGACGCCCGTGAAATAGGCGTCGCGTTGGAGGTAGTCCATGCGGTCGGCGTCGAGGTTCGGGCCGCTGACGAGCTCCTTGAGGACGGCGTTGCGCGGCGCCGGGTCGCCGGTCACGAGCGCGAGCACGTCGCGCGGCTCGACTTCCAGCGCCTCCAACCGCTCGCGCATCTCGTCGAGCGCGAGGATCGCGCGCGTGCGCGCTTCGTGGCGGATGCCGAGAACGGCTTCGCAGGCGTGGCTGAACGGCCCGTGGCCGACGTCGTGGAGCAGGAGGCTGACCCGCAGAAGCCGCCGCTGGCGCCGGTAATCGCGCTCGTCGGCGAACGGCCCGTCGTGGCTGCGCAGCGATTCGAAAACGCGCTCGCCCATCGCGAGCGCACCGAGCGCGTGGCTGAAGCGCGAGTGTTCGGCCGCGGGAAAGACGAGATATGCCAACCCGAGTTGGCGCAGGCGCCGCAAGCGTTGCATCGGGCGCGTGTCGAGCAGCGCGGTTTCTTCGTCCTCGAGCTCGATGAAATGATGGATCGGATCGAATATCCGCTTCACGCCCGGTCCTTTCGCAGGCGTGCGTCGCGGCACCCGGGCGTCGGCGCCTCGGGCGACTGCTATTTATCCACAAGCGGGCCGTCCGTCGGATGCACCGAATGTTGAATGGACAGTATGCGCGTCGACGAGAGCTCTAAACGCGAGATTCTCTCCAGGACCGATCTTGGAAGCTTGATCGGTGCATATGTTGCATTGCGCAAGCGGGGAAACGATCTCGTCGGCCTGTGCCCGTTTCACGGCGAGAAAACGCCGTCGTTTCACGTCCATCCCGACAAGGGATTCTTCAAGTGTTTCGGCTGCGACGCGAAGGGCGATGCGTTTACCTTCATTCAACTCCGCGAGAACGTCACGTTCCCCGAGGCCCTGCGTGTCCTCGCAAAGCGCGCCGGGGTCGAACTCGAGGAAGAGACGCCGGCGGCGGCCCGGGTGCGCAGCGAAAAAGAACTCATCTACGCGGCGAACGAGCTCGCCGCCGAATTCTTCCATGCGACGCTCACCCTTTCGCCCGAGGCAAAGGAGGCGCGCGAGTATTGCGCCGGGCGCGGCCTGAGCGCCCCGACGGTCGAGAGTTTTCGGCTCGGCTACGCGCCGGCGCGCTGGGACGCGCTGGTCGGGGAACTCAAGGCCGCCAACATCGACTTGAATCTGGCCGCGAAGGCTGGTCTCGTACGGATGGGGCAACACGGCTACTACGACTTTTACCGCGGCCGGCTGATGATTCCGACGTACGCGACCACGGGCGAGGTCGTCGCGTTCGGCGGCCGCGCGCTCGACGGCTCCGAGCCGAAGTATCTCAACACGTCGACGACGCCCGTTTACACGAAAGGACGCGGCCTCTTTGCGCTCGAGCGAGCGCGCCGCAGCGCGGCGGAACGCGATGCGTTCATCGTCGTCGAAGGGTATCTCGATTGCATCGCGCTGCATCAGGCGGGCTTCGTCAATGCCGTTGCTTCGCTCGGGACGTCGTTTACGCCCGACCAAGCCGGCGAACTGCGCAAGTACGCCGAGCGCGTGTTCATCGCGTTCGATGCGGATGCCGCGGGCGCCAACGCGACCGCGAAATCGATCGACGTTCTCACGGCGGCGGGCTGCGCGGCGTTCATCGTCGGGCTGCCCGCCGGCGAGGATCCCGACACGTTCGTGCGCACGCAGGGCGCCGAAGCGTTCCAAGCGCGGATCGACGGCGCGCTGCCCTGGGTCCAGTTCAAACTCGACCGCGATATCGACGGGATGCTCGCCAAGCGGCTTCCGCCGGCGCGCGCCGCGCAGAACGCCGAGGCGCTCATTCACGGGCTGCCGCGCGAGGAGTGGGACCGCTGGCGGGTCTACGCGGCGAGCCGGCTTGGCCTCTCGCCCGACGATCTGCGGCGCAGCCGGTTCGTGCAGAATCCGGCGAACTTTGCGCCGCGCGAGGGCGGACCGCGCTTCGTCCGACACGTCGCTCCGGCCGCCGAGCCGCCGAGCATCGAACGCGACGTTCTCGCGATCTTGCTCGACGAACCGGCGCTGGTCGCGGAGTACCTCGAACGCATCCCGCCCGAGATATTCCGGGACGAGCGGTATGGTCGCATCTACCGGCGGCTGGTCGAATCGGCGCGGACGGTGATGACGGCGATCGACGTCCATGCGGCGCTCGGCGACGATCGCGAAGCGATCGAAACGACGGTCGCGTTGCAGAACTCCGAGCGCTCTTCGAACGTGCGCTTTCCCGATGGGGCGACACGCCGAGCCCACCTCGACGCGATCCTCGAACGGCTCGCGGAGACGGATCTGCACCTGCGCAAGCGGGAACTCTCGGAGCGGATCGATCAGGCGCTCGAGGCCGGGCGGCCGCTCCCCGAGGATGACTGGACCGAATATCAGCAGTTGGTCACACGTCTCGACCGTTCCGCCGGCAAGCGACTCGGCACCAAGTGAACCCACGCCCCGCGGCGAACCTATCATTACGGCGGTCGCGTGCAACGACCGAGCGGTCGTATGTGTCCTGGAACCGGTAGTCGAAAGGGGGTGAGACAAAAAAGTGGCAACGCGTAAGAAAAACCCGGCACCGGCCGCGGCAGAACCGCAGACGCCGGCGTCGCTGGAAGAGGCGATCAAGAAGCTCATCGAGCGCGGCAAGAAACGCGGTTCTTTGACGTATGAAGAAATCAACGCCGTTTTCGAGAACGTCGAGGACGTCAATCCGGAACGCATCGACGAACTCTTCGAAGAGATCGCGACGGCCGGCGTCGAGGTCGTCGACGATCAAAAGGACGAGAAGCCTGCGAGCGACGACGATGCGGCCGCCGCATTGCCGGCCGGACTCTCCCTCGATGATCCGGTTCGGATGTACCTCAAGGAGATCGGCCGCGTCCCGCTCCTTTCAATGGAAGAAGAGAAAGAGCTGGCGATGGCGATCGAAGCCGGCGAACTTGAGGTTCAAAAGAACGGCGCCGCGAGCAACGCGACGATCGAAGGCGGCTACGAGGCGAAGCGCAAGCTGACCGAGGCGAACCTGCGCCTGGTCGTTTCGATCGCGAAGAAATATGTCGGCCGCGGCATGCTCTTTTTGGATCTCATCCAGGAAGGGAACCTCGGCTTGATCCGCGCCGTCGAGAAATTCGACTACCGGAAGGGCTATAAGTTCTCGACCTATGCCACCTGGTGGATCCGGCAAGCGATCACGCGTGCGCTCGCCGATCAAGCGCGGACGATCCGCATTCCGGTGCACATGGTCGAGACGATCAACCGGCTGATCAAGATCTCGCGCCAGTTGCTGCAAGAACTCGGCCGCGACCCGTCGGTCGAAGAGATCGCAAACGAGATGGGCCTGACGCCCGAAAAGGTGCGCGAGGTAATCAAGATATCGCAGGAGCCGATCTCGCTCGAGACGCCGATCGGCGAGGAAGAAGATTCTCATCTCGGAGACTTCATCGAAGACCAAGAGGCGGTCGCTCCGGCCGAGGCGGCCTCGGTGATGCTGCTCAAAGAGAAGATGGCCGACGTCCTCAAAAATCTCACGGATCGTGAGCGGAAAGTGCTCGTCCTGCGTTTCGGCTTGGAAGACGGTCACCAGCGGACGCTGGAAGAGGTCGGTCAGGAGTTCGGGGTGACGCGCGAGCGGATCCGGCAGATCGAGGCCAAGGCCTTACGCAAGCTACGCCACCCCTCCCGCGGCAAAGCGCTCAAGGACTATTGGTCTTCGGAATAACCATGTTTCTGGCGCCGCTCTTCCTCGCCGTTGCACTGATCGTGCCGAATCAACCCGAGGCGGCGCCGACCCCGAACGCTTCCGCTACGCCGAAGGTGCCGCTCAAAGAGATTGGCCACGTGAAGGCGGTGACGCCCTTCTGCAAGGCCTTCATAACGCATTTCAATACGTCGGCGCAATTGATGACTTCGGACGACTCACAAATCTCATTTGCCGATTTCGTGTTGGGACGACTGAAGAAAGATTTCGAGGCGACCGACCGCGTGAATCGGCTTCACGACGATCGCTTGAACCTCATCGAATACGTCAAGCGGCTCCAGCAGCAGATGCCCAAGCTGCAGGAAGCGATCAACCAGTTACGCCGTGCCGCGGAGTTGACGATCGACCCCGAAAAAGCCAAAGAAGCGCGCGAAGTCGCCGCCCAACTGCAGAAGAGCCTCGACAAGGAAAAGCAGATCACGAATGACACGCTCGGCGTTGTCCATGCGATGATGGAGCAGGCTGCGGGCGCGGACACGCGCCTCACGAATCTAGCGTCTCCGGAGTTCGCGGCCGCGCTGCCACCGGCATCGGGCGCCGATCTGCCGTCGCGAAACCCCGAGGCGATGGACGATATTCGCAGCTATCTCGAGATGGATCGTCAACGCGATCGCATCGGCGACGCCGAATCGGCAGCAATGACGGGCGCGGACACCGTCCTGCAAGGCTGCTAGAGAACTTCCGAAGTTTCCGGCTCTCCCGTTTGTGCGGCGCGGGCGTCTCTGACGAGGCGGCGAGCGCACGGATGCGCTGGAGCCGCCGAGCAGTGAAGCGAGGATGTTTCCCTGGAGGGAAAAATCCTCAGCGTCCCCGCGAGCACAAACGGGAGAGCCGGGAACTCCTAGATTAGCTCATTCCGCCCATTCCGCTGCCTTTGGCCGGCTTCACATCCGGATTACTATCCGCGAAGGCGCCGTTCGGATTCGGCAAAACCCAAACTTGAAGATCCCAAATCGCCGGAAACTCGAAGACGAAGCGCACGTCGCTAACGTTTTTCGCAATCCCCGCGGCGACCAGAAGATCGGGCGTGGGGTGCTTGGCGTCGGCTCCGGGAACCTTCGTCTCGAGCGTCTTGAGCCCGACGCCGCCGTAGATCGTCGTTCCGTTCGGACCATTCAATCCATAATGGACGTGCCGGCCGAACTTCGTCCAGCGCGAGGGATCGCAGCCCCATCTCGAGGGCGCCTGGGCCGAGTCGGCCTGTGGCACCGAGAAATCCGCGCCGAGCAAACGACCGTTGACGTCGTACCAAAGCTGACTCGGATGTTGCTGGTCGGCGCTCGTCCACTGCCGGCTCGCATACGAAATCGCCCCGGTGTTGTCCTCATCGGTGAACCGCACGTAGCCCGCCTTACGGGCATCGCTCGCCGTGGGGAAGCGCGCGGTGAGATCGGCGGTGACGGCATTGACGAACGGCATTTCGCTCGCCGTCGGCATCCCCGAGAGCTTGTCGGCGCCGGCCGGTACGGCGACGCTCAGGAGCAGCAACGACCCCATCAGACCGACGATACGACGCTTCATATTCCGGTCTGCGCTTCGGCCTTAGCCGGTCCCTGTCGGGTTCGGCGTTTCGCTCGGCGCCGTCGCTTCGGGCGTCGGTGTCGGCTCAGGAGTCGGAGGCGGTGTCGGGGGACGCGTCGGCTTCGGGGACGGCGTGCGCTTGGGCCTCGGCGGTATCGGCGTGTAGAAGGGGGCCGGCGTGAAGTCGGCGTGCGGCACGTCGTTGTTGATCGTCATCGGGCTGGGGGCGACGATGGCGACCGCGCTCGGGTCGCTGGCATCGATCGTCGCATTGGTCAACGCGCGCAGCACGGCGCCCGGCGGCAACACAAAATTGTGCCCCTTGCGGAAAAGCGTATACAAGATTCCGTAGGGGATGAAAACGTCGGTGATCGTGTCGGTCGCAGAGCGCGTCGCGAGTTGGCCGCCGGTGTGCTCGATCGTAAGAAATTCGTGACTGGCCCGAATCGGCAACGTGCGCTTTCCTTCAACGTCGAGCGGCTGGATCGTGATCTGCACCGAACCGTCGTTGTCGCTGGCCGCCGCGGCGTGGACGTTCAGAATCGTCAGCGTCGCCGGGGTGCCTGCCGCGGCAAGCGTCACGCCGTTGACGACGAGGGGCTGGCGCAGATGTATGTGGACGATCTCGCCGGCTTTCGATCTGCTCGAGCTGATCGTGTCGTCGAGGACGAAATCGATCGGCGATCCGAACGGGAGAATCACCGCGTTCGCCGGCGCCGGCGATGGCGTATAGCTCGGCTTGGAGCGCGGAGCTTCGGGCGGCGGCAGCGCATGGACCGATGTCGCCAGTCCAAAGACCAGCGCCATCAGGCCGAGTGCGAGCGCCGCTTGCGGCGCGGGGTACTTCACTACGAGGCTTTGTTCTCCCGAGCGGCCGCCGCCGCTGCTGCTGCCGCTTTCTTACCTTCTTCGATCAATTGCTTGACCTTCTGTCCGCCTTTTTGACCGATCTCTTCATAGAATGCCGGTCCGTACCGGTCGCGCGTCGCTTCGCCGCCCTTCTTGCCGCCCTTTTTCCCGATTTGCTCGTAGAACTCGTGGCCATGGGCTTGCTTCGTCGCTTCGCCGCCTTTACGGCCGATCGCTTCGTAGAACTCGGGGCCGTACTTGCGCTTGACCGTTTCGCCGCCTTTTTGGCCGGCTTCTCGGACGGTCATTCCGCCGCCGGTTTTACGCTTGGGGGTCGTAGCCATTAGTGGATGTCACCTTCTCAGAAATCTCGGGGGTTCGTCGCTGCTAGTCCCATAACGTTTCAATACCCCGGAAAGTTGGTTTACGCTTTGTGAAGATTTTCGTCGTCCTTGCCTTCCTTGTACCACTTCTTGGCGAAACGACAGCCTCTGCGTCCCTCTCGGGTGACGATCGTACGGTCATTGCCGCCGAGGCTCGGCGTACGGTGGACCCGGCGGTCGTATCGATGCTCGACGGGCAACCGGCGCGAGCGGCGCGCGCCGCTCTGGCTCTCGGAAGGACGAAAAGGCTCGAGGCTCGCGCACCGTTGCGCGCTCATCTATTAGTTCGCGACCCGTCGGTGCGTGCCATGGTTGCGTATGCCTTGGGGCTGCTCGAGGATGCAGATGCTCTTCCTGAGACTCAGCTTCTTGCCAGGAATGATGAGAATTCGGCGGTGCGCTACGCTGCAGTCGACGCGCTCGGACGGATCGCGGGATCGCAGGTGTCGCTAGCGACACAGCCGCTTTCAGAAATTCTCATCGGAATCTCACGCAATGACCCTAGCGGCACAGTGCGCGGACATGCCGCGGCCGCCTTGGAGGCATTTCGCGCAGCGCCGTTCGCGGACGCCGTTGCGACCGCGCTTGGCGATGCATACGAACGTGAACGTGACCCCGAGGTTCGCTGGCATCTCATGTGGACGATCTTCCGTGGATACGCGGCCCGCGCGCCGCGCGAATCGCTCGCCCGCGCGCTGACAGATTCCGACGAACTCGTCCGCATCGAAGCAGTTCGCGCTTGGGGCCGGCGCAGCGACGCCGATGCCGTCGCGCTGATCGAGCCGCTTCTCGGCGATCGGGCGTGGCGCGTGCAACTGCAGGCGCGCGAAGCGCTACGCCAACTCGCGAAGCAACCGCCGACCGAACACCTGACCGAATTGCCGGTCGACTTGCATCTGCCGGCGCCCGATAAGCCCAATCGCGAGGCCGCCTTGCCGCGGCCGAATCCGCCGCCGGCGCGCGGCGTGCCTAGCGTTGCGGATGTGCCCGACCTACCGGTGTTTCTTCCGACGTCGGCCGCCCAAATGGACGGCCCGCTTCCGGGCACGCATCCGCGCGTGCGGATTCGGACGACCAAGGGCGACATCGTCATTCGCCTCCATCCCGAGTGGGCGCCGCTCACGGTCGCAAACTTCCTGCGGCTCGCCGACGCCGGCTATTACGACAACAATCGCTGGTTTCGAATCGTCCCTGATTTCGTCGCGCAAACCGGAGATCCAAACGACAACGGCGAGGGCGACGCCGGCTACACGATCCCGGCCGAAGAGAACCCGACCGAGCAGCGCGCTTGGGTCATCGCGATGGGTCTGAACTACGAGAAGGGCCGTGCGGTGCGCGATTCGGCCGGGACGCAGTTCTACATCACCGTTTCGCCCCAACTCCACCTCGACCACGATTTCACGGTCTTCGGCGAACTCGAGTCGGGGATGGGGACGATCGCGCGCCTGGTCGAGAGCGATCGCATCGCGCGTGTCGACCGCCTGGCGGATCGGTAGTCTAGTGTACTAGCGTGAAAGCAGCGAGCGCAGCGCGAACAGCGCATTTTCCCGGCGCTCGGTGACGCGACGGTAGAAATACGATGCCCAGTGCGTACCGAACGGAACGTAGATCCGCACGCGGTAGCCTTCGCTGACGAGGCGCCGCTGCAATTCGCCATGGACCCCATAGAGCATCTGGAACTCGAAGCGGTTCGAGCCGATGCGCCGATCGGCGGTGTATGTTTTGACGGCCTCGATCAAGCGTTCGTCGTGCGTCGCGATCGCCGGGTAGACGCCGCGCGTGAGGAGCGCTTCCGCTAGACGGAGATATTCTCGCCGAATCGTCTCCATCGAATCGTACGCGACGGCACGCGGTTCGTGATAGGCGCCTTTGCAGAGCCGAACGCGTGCGCCGAGGTCGATCGCGCGCTCGATGTCCGCCGGCGAGCGCCGCAGATAGGCCTGGATTACCGGACCGACATTTCGATGCGCGGCGAAGACGGTCTCGAAAACGTCGAGCGTGGGTTGCGTGACCGCCGAGCCTTCCATGTCGATCCGCACGAACGGATCGGGTAACGCCGAAGCCCGCTCGACGATCTGCCCCAGACGCCGCGCGCAGGCGGCCTGGTCGAGCAAGAGGCCGAGCGCCGTCAACTTGAGCGAAACGTTGGTTTGCGCGCCGCTGCGCTCGATCGCGGCGAGCATCTCCATGTAGACGTGGAGCGTCTGCTGGGCTTCGGTCCAGTCGATAACGTCCTCGCCCAAGAAGTCGAGCGTCGCGCTCATTCCCCGCGCGTTGAGGTCGCGCACCGTTTCAATCGCGGAGTCTATCGTTTCTCCGGCGACAAAACGCTTTGCGAGAAAGAAAAATCTATCGAGAACCGCCACGCTGCGCGGGCTTCGACCTATTACGCGAGCCGCCTTCGCAAGAGCCACGTCAACGCCACCGCAAGCGCGGTCAACACGAAGAAAACTTCGGCGAGGGCGAGCGCGCGCGTGATTCCGTCGGCGGACAGCGCGACGTACAACTCGACCGGGAGCGATGTCGGATGATAGGCGACGACCGATGTCGCTCCGTATTCACCGAGCGCGCGCAGCCACGCGAGCAGAACTCCGGCGCTGATGCCGGGGGCCGCGAGCGGCAATGCGATTCGAAAGAAGATGCGCAGCGGTGATGCGCCGAGCGTGCGCGCCGACTCTTCGTAGACCGGATCGACCTCGCTGAACGCCGCGGTCGACGCGATGGCGATCAGCGATCCGGCGACGAAGAATTCGCTGAACGCGACGCCGGCGAACGAGTCGATGATCGGGACGCCGTGCGACTGCAGCCATGCTCCGATCGGCCGGCGCGCCCCAAAGAGCCCGAGCAGCAATATCCCCGAAGCGATGGGCGGCAGCGCGAGCGGAAGGGCCAGCAAAAAGAGCAGCGCGGTTCGCCATCCTTCGCGCGTGCGCGCGATGACGTACGCCGCTGGGACGCCGAGCAGGCTCGCGAGCAGGACGGCCGTCAGCGACGCGCCGAGCGAGATGCGCATCGCGTCGAGCGTTTGCGGGGCGCGCAGAGCGGCGGTGATCTCGTGGGGGGGCACGAGCAGCAGCAAGTTTACGAGCGGCGCCAAGAACAGGACCAAGAGGATCATCAAAGCGGCGCGCATCGGCGTCATGCTGCGCTCTGCGTGAGTGGGCGCACGCATCCTGCGGGATTTGCTAAGAGAGCTTTACCAAAGGGTCGTGGATTCACCGAAAATTAACGCTCCGGACCCCCGTTCGTCGAGGCGCGGTGGGCTGGAGCCGCCGAAGCCTCAGGCATGCAAGGCGCAGCCGGTGCGGCTATGACCGCCCGCAAACGGGTATTGGTCGCGGACGACGACGTCGCCGTTTGTTCGCTGTTGAAACTCGTTCTCAAATCGGTCGCGCACGTGACGACGGTCCACGATGCGGAGTCGGCGCTCGCGGTGCTCGAGAGCGAGCCGCCGTTCGACGCGATCGTCTCCGACTTCATGTTGCCGGGAATCAGCGGGCTCGAGTTTGTCGAGCGTCTGCGGACCGAACCGCTGACGCGCCGGACCCCGATCCTGATGATCAGCGGACACGATCGTCATTCGGTCGACGAGCGCGCGCGGGCCTTGGGTGTCGATGCGTTCCTTTACAAGCCGTTCACGTTGGCGCAATTGCGCCAAACGATCGGCGGACTACTCGGACCAACGGCCGCAGTTTAGCCCCAAAGCCGGGAATATACCGCTCCGCGCGTAACGGCGGTTGATGCTCCTCGCCGTCGTACGCGTCTTCGTCATCGCCGTCTCGCTCGCGCTCGACGTCTTCGCGGTGAGCATCGGGGTCGGAATTCGCGGCACCCCGCCCGGCGGGAAGCTGCGCATCGGACTCGCGTTCGCTACCGCCGAAGTCGTGATGAACGTCATCGGCGCCGGCATCGGTGCGCTGATCGGCAGCAAGCTCGGCGAGGTCGCGGCCTACATCGGCTTTACGGCGCTCGTCGGAATCGGCGTCTTCATCATCATCGAGACCCTGCGGGAGACCGAGCAACACTTCGACCTCTCGCGCGGACGCGGCTTGGTATTGGCGTCGTTGTCGATCAGCCTCGATTCACTCGGCGTCGGTTTTTCGATCGTCTACCTCGGGGTGCCGGTCGTCTTCACGCTAACGGTCGTCGCGTGCGTATCGGTCGCGGCGACGATGCTCGGCTTGACGTTTGGCCGGGCGTTGGGTGAGCGCGCGGAGGAGCGCGCCGGCGTGTTGGGCGGCGTCGCGCTCATCGTCGCCGGGCTGCTCTTCGCCGCGCTGAAGTATTACAGAATCGGATGACTCCGTCGGCGCGCGTCTGGTGCGCGAGCGCGGCGTACGCCGCCCTCTATTTCGTTTTGGGCGCGGATCGATACGTCACGTATCACTCCGGCGCCGACCTCGGGCTGTTCACGCAGAGCGTTGCAACCGTCTTCACGGGGTTCTCGAACACGATCGAAGGCGGGAGCCATTTCACCTTTCATTTTTCACCGATCCTATATCTATGCGCGCCGTTCTTGCTCGCCGCCCACTCGCCGCTTGCGCTCGTCGCGCTGCAGGCGATCGCCTGCGCGCTGGTTGCGCCGCCGCTCTTTTGGATCGCTTCGCGCCGCGTCTCCCTTCGGCTCGCCTACGGCATCGTCGCCGTCGCGCTGCTCTACCCGCCGCTCGCGGGCGTGACGTTCACCGATTTCCACGAGATTGGCTTTGCGCCGGCGGCGACGCTGTGGCTCCTGTGGGCGGTCGATGCTCGCCGCTGGGGGCTTGCCGCGCTCTTCGCGACGTTGACGCTCGGCATCAAAGAAGATGAGAGTCTCATCCTGGTATTTGCGGCGCTCGTCGGGGCAATCTATTTCGCGCGCCGGGGCGAGCGCGACGGCGTCGTCTTCAGCGCGGCGGCCGGCGGGACGGCGATCGTCGTCTTCATCCTGTATTTCAGCGTCGTTCGTCCGCTCGCGGGCGCGACCGAGCCCTGGAACCCCCTTCATTTCTACACCTGGACGCGGGTCGTCGATCCGCACGGCAGCACGCCCTGGTGGTCGATCGGGAGGCCGGCATATTTTCTCGAAGCGCTCATCCCGCTGGCGTTCGCCCCGCTCTTCTCGCCGGCGTTCGTCCTCGCGTTGCCCGGTTTCGCGGAGTGCCTGTTCTCGCACGAATCGCTGACCTATACGATGGGACAACATTATGCCGCGACGTGGATCCCGTATGTCTTGTTCTCTTTCGTCGACGCGATCGCGCGCTTCGAGCGGCGCAAGCAGCGGCTCGCGCGCAACCTCGTCCTGGCGTCGATCGTGCTCTCGGTGCTGAACCTAACGCTCGCGAGCCCGACGCATTGGGGGCACTTTCTCGGACCGCGTACCGCCCACGACGCCGCGATCGATCGCGTCCTCGCCCGCCTTCCACCCGATCTCGAAGTGGGGACCCACGATGAATTCTACGCGCACCTCGGGTTCGATCGCAACGCCTCGATCGGTTTGGCGCGCGATCCGCGGTATGCGCTTTTCGATCGAACGTATTACTCGGCGTCATGGGTCAACGAGATCCGTCCGGTGTTGCAGCGGGGTCTCGCGAGCGGCAGGTACCGCAGGATCTCGAGCGACGACGGGATCGAGTTGTACGAGCGCGTGGGCAAATAAGGCGAGAACGATGGACGTGGGCCGGGAACTACTCGGGCTGGCGCGGGCCGGCGGCGCGGATTCGATCGCCGTCGTCGGTACGGCGAAGAACGTCGGGAAGACCGTGACCGTCGGTGCGATCTGTGCCGCTTTGGATGCTGAAGGGACCGCATTTGGACTCGCTTCGAGCGGACGTGACGGCGAGGCGGTCGACGTGATCGAAGCGACGCCGAAGCCGCGTTTCCATCTTCGCCCCGGAACGATTCTGGCGACGGTCGCGACGTTGCTACCGAAAGCCGCGGTCGTCGAGCCGATCGAAGAGACGGGCGAACGCGGTGCGCTCGGGCCGATCGTCATCGTGCGCGTCGTGGTTGCGGGTTTCTTCGAGGTCGCGGGGCCGTCGAGCGCTGCGGCGATGCGCCGCGTCGTCGAGCGCCTGGCCGCGCGCGCGCCGTTCGTGTTGATCGACGGCGCGATCGATCGGATCGCGACGCTGCGAGGGGGACGCGATGCGATCGTCGTCGCCGTCGGAGCGACGTCCCCCACGCTCGCGCAGGTCGTAGACGACGTACGAGGCCTCGTCGCTCGTCTTCGGCTTCAGCGCGTCGACATGGCGCGACCGTTCCTGCGCATCGAGGGCGCCTTGACGGCCGAGCGTGCCGCCGAGTTGATCGGCGCTGGAGAAATGCGACAGGTGGTCGTCGGCGATCCGACGCAGGCAGCCTTCGGCGGACGCGTCTTCACGGCGCTTGCGCAGAAGCTCGATCTGCGCTGCGAGCACGAACTCCGGCCGATCGCGTGCACCGTCGCGCCGCGTGGCCCGGAAGGCGCGTTCGAGCCGGCGACATTCTTGCAGGCCGTCGCCGCGGCGACCGGATTGCCGACGTATGACGTCTATGCGGGAGAGGCGGTGAGTCCGTAGAGAACGCGGGATCGTCATGGCTTTCATCGCTGGGCCTCTGATCGTCACCGTCGCTGCGGTCGGCGCCGAACTCGAACCCGGAGCGACGCCGCATCTTCCGATCACGCCGGAGCAACTCGGCGAGACCGCAGCGCGCTGCCGGGCCGCGGGCGCATCGATCATCCACCTCCACTGCCGCGACGACGAGGGACGCAACACGAGCGATGTCGAGCGCTTTCGCCAAGCCCTCGAGGCGATTCGCGCGGCGAGCGATCTCGTCGTTCAGTTCACGACGGGCGGAGCGATCGGCATGAGCGCCGAGGAGCGCGCCGCGCCGCTGCGTTTGCAGCCGGAGATGGCGACCCTGACGTGCGGGACGGTCAACTTCGGCGACGACGTCTTCGAGAATAGTTTTCCGATCATGCGCGGTTTGTTGCGCGAGATTTCGCGTCACGGCGTCGTTCCCGAACTCGAAATCTTCGATGCGGGTCATATCGCGAACGCGCGCCGGCTGGAACGCGAAGGTCTGCTCGCGTTCCCAAGGCATTTCGATTTTGTCTTGGGCGTTCCGGGTGGGCTCGATGCCACTGTGCGTAACCTCGTTCACCTGGTCGATTCGTTGCCGCCCAACTGCAGCTGGTCGGTCGCCGGGATTGGCCGGGAGCAGCTTCCGATGGCGGTCTCGGCGATCGCGATGGGCGGTCACGTTCGCGTCGGCCTTGAGGACAATATCTATTATTCGAAGGGCCGCCTGGCGACCAATGAGGAGTTGGTCGCTCGCGTAGCACGGATCGCGAGCGAAATGGGCCGCCCCGTCGCGACGCCCGATCAGGCACGCGAGATATTAGGCCTGGCCAAACCTCGCGCGGCATAGCGCCCGCAGAGAGGGTTCGGGGGCGCGGCCTGTAAAGCGCCTCGCAAACCGAGCCGGAGGGCTGCGCCGACGTTCCACTACGTGACACGCAGAAGCTTGCAGGCAATCCCGCTGCTCCTTCTGATCTCGATCATCATTTTCGCCATCCTCAATAATGCGCCGGGTGGTCCGCTCGCGCCGTATTTGCAGAATCCGCATATCACGGCGGCCGATATCGAGCGCCTCAAGCACAACCTCGGGCTCGACCAACCGGCGTGGAAGCAATATCTTGCGTGGCTTTCGCACGTGATCCGCGGCGATCTCGGCTATTCAACATCCAATTCGGAGACCGTCGTCGCCGCGATCCTCGAGCGCATGCCCGCGACGTTGTTGCTCATGGGCTCGGCGTTCACGATTTCGCTCGTGGTCGGCGTGACGTTCGGGATCATCGCCGCGGTCAAACCCTACACGCTGCTCGACTATATCATCACGACGTTCGCATTCTTCGGACAGTCGATGCCGGTCTTCTGGTTCGCGCTGATGCTGCAGCTCGCGTTCGCCGTCAACGGAGTCACGGCGTTCGGTTATCATGTCGCGCTGCCGTCGGCTGGGATCTCGTCGAGCGACACGTTCGATCTCGGCGACCGCATCCAGCATCTCATCTTACCCTCGATCGTCCTGAGCCTGCTCTTTCTGGCCACCTGGAGCCGTTTCACGCGCAGTTCGATGCTCGAGGTGATCCGGACCGATTACATGCGCACGGCGGCCGCGAAGGGCCTCGATCCGCTGCGCATCATCCTGCATCACGGTTTGAAGAATGCGTTGATCCCTGTCGTGACGATCGTCGCGCTCTCGCTTCCGGGGCTCGTCGCCGGCGCGATCGTCACCGAGACGATCTTCGCCTGGCCGGGGATGGGCCGGTTGTTCTACAACGCGCTCGGCCAGTTCGATTTTTCGCTCTTGATGGGCTACTTGATGATGGTCTCGTTTCTGGTCGTGTTCTTCAACTTGCTCGCCGACGTTGCGTACGGTTGGCTCGACCCGCGAGTGAAGTACGACTAGATGAGCACGCTCTCGCAGCCCGTCTTCACCGGGCCGTTCCAGGCGCCGGAAGGAGAGGAAGAGTTTCAACTCGAGCGCCACGGCGTTTGGAAGCGTTTTCGGCGCCATCGCCTAGCATTCGTCGGCGCGGCGGTGATCGTTCTCATAGGCCTGGTCGCGGTGCTCGCGCCGCTTTTGCACTTGCAGGATCCCAACGCCATCGATCAAGTGCATTGGAACGGCGAGCCGCTCGCGCCCGGCGTCGCCGCCCACGTGCTGGGGACCGACGAAGTCGGCCGCGACCTGCTCGCGCGACTCATCTACGGCGCGCAAGTCTCGCTCAAGGTCGCGATCTTCGCGGTGTTGATGGAGTTGACCATCGGGACGATTCTCGGCGCGTTTGCCGGCTACTACGGCAAGTGGCTAGATTACGCCCTGATGCGGTTGACCGACGTCTTTCTTTCGATTCCGCTGCTCCCGCTACTGCTTGTGTTGACGGCGATCGTCGCCGCAACCTCGAACAAAGCGGCGCTCAGCGAATGGCTGATCGTCATCATCATCGGGGGCCTTTCGTGGCCGCCGGTCGCGAGGCTCGTGCGCGCAGCGTTTCTCTCCCTGCGCGAGAAAGAGTTCTGTGAGGCGGCGCGCGCGATCGGCAGCCGCGACGGACGAATCATCTTCCGGCACCTCTTACCGAACGCCGTCGCGCCGATCATCGTGCAAGGGACGCTCGAGGTCGCGAACGTCATCATCTTGGAGTCGACGCTCTCGTTTCTCGGCTTCGGGATCCAACCGCCGACGGCGTCGTGGGGCAACATGCTCGCCAACGCCGAGTCGAACATGCAGATCGCCCCGTGGGTCGCCATCTTTCCTGGCCTGTGCATCCTCGTGACGGTCCTGGCCGTCAACTACCTCGGCGACGGACTGCGCGACGCGCTCGATCCGAAGATGAAGTGACGGCCCAGCTACGTCGAAGGTCGCGCCCCCGGGCGCGTCGCATTTCCAGAAGCCCCGTGCGCGAGTGGCGAAATTGGTAGACGCACTAGCTTGAGGTGCTAGCGCCCGAAACGGCGTGCTGGTTCGAGTCCAGTCTCGCGCATAATAGCTGGAAAAACGCCGCGCCTCATGAGGTTCGCGGCGTTTTGCGGTGAGGATCGCGCTAGCGCTCGGCCAGGTGCGGGAATGCGCGAAGAAGCGCCGCTTGCAGATCTGCGAGATCGCTTCCCGAAACAGTATCCCAGATGATCTCGGCGTCGATCTCATCGTACTCGTGGCGTAAGATGTTTCCCAAGGCACGGATTTCGAACCAGGGCACATCGGGGGCACGATTTTCAAGGCGCCCTTCCTTCGGAAACCCGGATGCGTTCTCATGGACGCGAATCCTCGTCCAAGCTTCGGAAATGATAAGGAGTTGCCGCTCGACGGCGCTGCGTGTCTTACGATCGTTCACGTATTCGTTCTTACTCATACCGGCGATAAATTCACCAATTGCTGAGATCGAATCGAGGATGTGCATGACACGTTGCTCGATTTTTCTGGACACGGGATTAGAAGGCATGGACAGCGTCGCGTTCTGTCGCTTCGCGCAACGTCGGTCGAGCTGCCATCCGGCCCGTGACGACGTCGACGTCCCGGCCGAGCGCCCGCCTCAGAATCTCTTCGACTCTTGCCAGATTGAAGAGCGAGAATCTCGCGGACGGTATGGGGTGCACGATGATGTCCACATCGCTGGCGGCCGTCGCTTCGCCGCGTGCGACACTACCAAAGACGGCGGCGTGCTCGATGCCCTCCTTGAGAAGTGCCCTACGCTGCTCGCGGATTCGCTGAATCACGGTCGCAAGATCCGGAACAATGGATTGTTCGTCCGTTCTCAGGTATGAAACCGCGATCGCGTCGCCGGCGATCTGTTGCGGGTCGACGTCGAGGGCTCGCGCGATTCGCAGGCCGGTCGAAAACCGAGGCTCCCTGGAATCTCCCGCTTCGAGTTTGCGGATCGCGTTTTCCGTGACGCCCACGCGACTAGCGAGCGCTGCGGCGGTCAGGCCCCGCTGCCGTCGGAAGCTCTTGATTCGGCTTCCGATCCCTGAGCCTATATCGTGCTCCATGTAGCATAGTATAGCACGCGGACCGGCGAAGAGCAACGCGCCGCGCACTAAGGGCTCGCCTTGGTAATGCGTCAATCTCGCAGCCGATGAGCTCGAGCGACGTGACGCGAGCGCTTCTTTTGAGTGCGTCTCGCAGCGCTTTCTTGAATCGCGCTGCGCGGCGATATGGCCCGCGGCTCGGTGCGAAGCGATTCGTCGCCGGCGAGACGCTCGACGAGTTCGTGCCCGTTGCGCGCGGACTGAACGCCGCGGGGTTCACGATTGCTTCGGCAATCTTGGGCGAGGGCGTCATCTCGGAGGACGAGACGCGATCGGTGCTCGCCGAGTATCGCGCGCTCCTGGATCGAATCGCGGCCGAAGGTCTGCGCGCGAACGTGGCGTTGAAGCTCACGCATCTCGGCCTGGCGATCGACGAAGGCGTGGCCGAGGAAAATATCCGCGAGCTCGTCGAGGATGCGCGGGCGCTCGGCAACTTCGTGCGGATGGACATGGAAGAATCGTGCTACGTCGATCCGACCCTGCGCATTTATCGCGGGCTGCGCGCGGGCGGCTTCAATAACGTTGGCGTCGTGCTCCAAGCGTATCTATATCGAACGGAGGCTGATTTGGACTCGCTATTGCCGCTTGAGCCGAATCTGCGGCTCGTCAAGGGAGCGTATCTCGAAGGGCGGGAGGTCGCATACCCGCGCAAGTCGGACGTCGACTCGGCATATAAACGGCTGATCGAACGCGCATTGCGTGGCGCTTCGTATTGCGGGATCGCGACCCACGACGAAGATGCGATCGCGCATACCATCAACTTCGCCCGCGCCAATGGGATTCGCCCCGCCGAGCGCTTCGAATTTCAGATGCTCTACGGCGTTCGGCACAAATTGCAGCGCCGCTTGATCGCCGACGGTTACCCGGTTCGTATCGCGGCGCCGTTCGGGCGTTCGTGGTTTCCGTATTTCATGCGGCGTCTCGCAGAGCGTCCTGCAAACATAGCCTTCATTCTCGGCAGCATGCTGAAAGGCTAGGCCCGAGAATCGGAAAGCCTAAAAATCAGCCACGGCGTGACTGATTTTCGGTTGCGCACTGGCAGGTTCTCCAGACGGGAGTTCGCGGTCGGCTTAGGGACTGTGGAATCCGGGGGTCACGTTGAACATGGCGTCGAGCTCGAGCTGGTGCGCCGCGTTTTGCTGGTCGATCGTCAGATTCTTCGGGACGACGAAACCGTCGAGTGGGTTGCGGCCTTCGAGGCCTTGCTGACGATCGCGGTCGTCTCGATTACGGCAGTCTTTGCCATCGTCGCGGTTTGCGAACTCGGCATGGATTGGTTCTCGGCGGCCGGCGTACTGGGCGGTTGGCTCAGGGCGACGAGCGCGGCGAGTGCGATGAGTGGTTTCACGTAGGTGTACCTCCTGGATTGGGCCGAGCTTTCCGGCCCCACATCCACTACGCGCCGGCCCTACCCACCGGATGAAGTCCGCGCCGAACTAAATCTTTCGGGCGGAGTCATCCGGCGAGGTAGCGGCGGCGTAGCACAGGTGATGATGCACGCACTCAAGAGACGCCTCACGATCGGGCGCACCGGCGGCCTCGCGCTCGCCGGCCTACTATTCCTCTCCGTTTCGGCAGGCGCCGCGACGCCGGCACCGGCGCCGACGCTGCTGCCGAGCGCGGCTACCGTTCATATCAGGGACTTCAAGTACAGTCCGACGCCGGTGAAAGTCCACGCCGGCGACCGTGTGACCTTCGTCAACGACGACGACGAGCCGCACACCGTGACCGCGAGCGATAAATCGTTCGACTCCGAGGGTCTCGACACGGGAAATACGTGGCAGCACGTCTTCAGCAAACCCGGGACGTACTCGTACTTCTGCGAGCTGCACCCGTATATGAAGGCGGTCGTCATCGTCCTACCGGCAACCCCGCGACCCGCAGCATCATAAAGGAGAGAACCCCATGAAACGCAGCGATTTTCTCGAGCACGTCGCCTGGACCGGAAGCGGCATCGTCTGGTCGCTTTCTGCGACCGGACTCTTGAATGCCCAACCCGCCGACGCGTCGCCGGCGTCGTTCTCCTTCGTACAGATCAGCGACAGCCATATCGGTTTTGCACGTCCGGAGAATCCGGACGTGGCCGGTTCGCTGCGCAAGACGATCGTCGCGATCAACGCATTGCCGCAGCAGCCGGCTTTCGTCGTCCATACCGGCGACGTCACGCACCTCTCGAAGCCGCAACAGTTCGACGATGCCAAGCAACTGCTCTCGCAGTTGAAGGCGCCGCTCGTCGTGCTTCCGGGCGAACACGACGTCATTGGTTCCTCGAAAGCGTACTTCGACGCGTTTGCCCGCAGCGACGCGCCGAACGGTTGGTTCTCGTTCGATCGAGGCGGCATCCACTTCGTCGCGCTCGTCAACGTCTTCAATTTCGAGATCGACGGCAAACTCGGTCCCGAGCAGAGCGCCTTCGTCGAAAAGGATCTGGCCGCGCAGAAAAGTTCGACGCCGATCGTCGTCTTGGGGCACGTTCCGCTCTATGCGCTCTACCCGGCGTGGGGTTGGACGACGGAAGACGGGATGCAGGTCTTGGCTATGCTGCGCCGCTTCGATGCGGTGACCGTCCTCAATGGGCACATCCATCAGATCGTCCAGCATACCGAAGGAAACATTCGCTTCGCGACGGCCGCGTCGACGGCGTATCCGCAACCGGCGCCCGGGACGGCCGATAAGCCCGGCCCGCTGAAAGTCCCCGACGACCAGCTCCTTAGCGTCCTAGGCTATCGCACGGTGCAACTTGAACTCGGCCGGCTTGCAACGGTCACCGATCACGCGCTCGCATGAGGCTCTCGGCGACGAACGGATCGTCGCGGAGTTCATCGCGCGGAAAAGCGACGGGCTCGATGCGGTCTATCGCGCGTATGGGACCACGCTCTACTCCGTCGCGCGGCATGTCCTGCACGATGACGACGAGGCGCAGGACTGCGTGCACGACGTTCTCTTGCGTCTCTGGGAACGGCCGGAATCGTACCGGCGCGAGCGCGGCGCGCTGCGCTCGTTCCTGATGGTCTGCGTGCGCAACGAAGCGCTCACGCGCCTGCGCAGCACGGCTCGGCGACTGCGTCGCGAGCGCGACCTTGCGGTCGCCTCGCCGGCGGTCTACGATATCGAAGTGCGCGATCACGTCGAGGCGGGGCGCCTTCGCGATGCCTTCGGCGCGCTGCCGCCGGAGCAGCGCGCCGCTCTCCAACTCGCATACGGCCAGCATCTTTCACAGTCGCAGATCGCGGAGCGCCTGAGCCTTCCGCTCGGCACCGTGAAGAGCCGGGTGTCGCTCGGGCTTCGCAAGCTTCAGTCGCTGATGGTCGCATCGCGCGAGGGGCTTGGCTGATGGCAACGCTGCACGTCGCGGAGTTGGCCGAACTCTATGCGCTCGGGACGCTGACGCCCGAAGAGCGCGTGCAGGTCGACGCTCACCTCGCCGGTTGCACAGATTGCGAGCGCGCGATCGGCAGGGCGGAAGAGATGGTCGCGCTGCTCGAGGATCTGACCGTTCCGGAGGTCCAGCCGCCGGCGTCGCTCGGCGAGCGTATCGCCGCATCGGCGCGCACGGTCGTCCCGCTCGGCCGGCGCCGCCGAGCGCCGTTTTCGGGTCAGACGGGCTGGCTCGCGATGGCGGCCAGCGTCGCGTTCGTTCTCGGCATCGGCGGCGGCATGTGGTTCGATCTCGCCGCCGGCCTCGGGCCCGCTTCCGACCAAGACAGCCTCGCGCTCGCGACGATCGCAACGTCGCACTTCCTCCACGCAAGTTTTACCTCGCGTGAGCCCGGCGCGCCGCCCGCGAAAGTTCTTTATGCGCGCGACGGCTCATGGCTCTACGTCATCGTCGACGCGGCGCGCTGCGACTGTCGCATCGTCGCCCGTCGCGGCGAAGCCCGCGTCGATCTCGGGCCTCCGCGCGCGCACGGTTTGACGGAGACGCTCTTCCTAGCCAAAGCCGGGCGGCCCGGCGCTCTCGCACTGATCTCGGGCGAGAATCGCACGCTCGGCGACGTGAACTTGCCGTATTCGGCCGCTCCTTAGGGCCAAATCAAGGCGGCGGGTCGGGCCTGAAACACTCTCGAAGCGCCGGCTGTAATAGGGTCGGAAGCCGATCCTCGCCCGGCTCAGGAGAAGGTCCATCCCGTGTGGCTGACCCGCTTTGCAATCACGCGGCCCGTCATCACCGCCATGTTCTTCATCGGGCTTGCGGTGTACGGGCTATTGTCGTATTTCTCGCTCGGCGTCAGCCTGTTCCCGAACGTCGCGTACCCTCTCGTATTCGTCACGGTTTCCTATCCCGGCGCTGCGCCCGCCGAGATGGAGAAATTGATCGTCAAACCGATCGAAGACCAACTCGACGGCATGGAAAACATGGATCAGTTGCGTTCGGTCATTCAGGAAGGGTCGGCGACGATCATCACGCGCTTCCGGCTCGATACCGATTTGAATTATGCGGCGATCGACGTCCAGCGCCGAGTCAACATCGCTACGGTCTACATGCCCGCGGACCTGGTACCGCCGTCGGTCTTCAAGGAATCGACGGCGACTGATCCGATCGTCGAGGTCGCGGCCAGCAGTAAGAAGCTTGCGATTCCCGCGCTCAGCGATCTGCTCACCGATCGCGTCGTTCCGGAGCTAAAGGCGGTCCCCGGCGTTCTCGAAGTCGATCTCGCCGGGGATGCCGTTCGAGAGATTCACGTTCTCCCCGATCAGTCGCGGCTGCTCGGCGCCGGCGCGACGCTCGGCGACGTCAATTCGGCGTTACAGTACAACAACGCGAACCTGCCGGGCGGCCGGATGGACTCAGCGACGCAGGAGACGACGGTCGAGGTCCACGCCGACATCGTCAAGCCCCAAGACATCCTGCAGATCCCGCTCACCGTTCCGGTCGGCACGACCGTTCTAGCGAGCGGCGCGGTTTCGCTCGCCGCACCGGTCTTGAAGATCGGCGACGTCGCCGCGGTCGACGACGGTCACGTCGAGATGCGACGTCCCGCGAGGTACAACGGAACGCCCACGGTCCTCATCGAGATTACGCGCCAAGCCGACGCCGACGAAGTCAAGACGACGCAAGCCGTCCGGAAGGTGATGAGCAATATCCGCAGCGCGTACCCGGACATCACGTTCTCGGAGATCGATGCGTCGGCGGACTACACGCGCGCTTCGATCGACGGCGTCTTGCAGAGCCTCGGCGAGGGGATCGTGCTGACCGCGATCGTGATGCTGCTGTTCTTGCATGCCTGGCGCAACGCGCTCGTCGTCATGATTTCGATCCCGACCTCGCTGCTCGCCACCTTTGTGGTGATGCATCTCATGGGCTTTACGGTCGACTTGATCTCGATGATGGGGCTCGGCTTGACGATCGGGATACTCGTCGACGACTCGATCGTCGTTCTCGAAAACATCACGCGGCATCGGGACTTGGGCGAAGCGCCGCTCGACGCCGCCTATCTGGGGCGCACCGAGATCGGCCAGGCCGCGATCACGATCACCCTGGTTGACGTCGTCGTCTTCCTCCCGATCGCGTTCCTCAGCGGAATCGTCGGCAAGTACATGAAGGAATTCGGGATCGTCATCGTGGTCGCGACGCTGTTCTCGCTGCTCGTCTCCTTCACGCTGACGCCGCTGCTCGCCGGCCGCTGGTCGGTCAAGCGGCGCAGCAGCGGCGTCCCCGGCTGGGCGCGCTGGTTCCAGCGAGGATTCGACGCGCTCGCGCGCTGGTACGCGAACAGGGCGCTCCCATGGGCACTCGAGCATCGCACGTTCATTCCGTTCGCGTGCTTGGTGTTGGTGCTCGATTCGTTTACGCTCGTCGCGAAACCGATATACGCACTCGTCATCAACGGCGGCATCGCGGCGACGGCGCTCCTCGTTTGGGGCATCTCGTGGTTGCTCGGAGCAGCGGGCTTACGCGTCTTCCGAACCGTCGCGTCGCACTGGCTGTCGTTCGCCTTCGTCGCGGTAATGTGCGTGCTGATGTGCGTGCCGTTCTTACCGTGGTCGAAGATCGGCGCCGAGTTCATCCCGAATTCCGACAGCGGATTCTTGCAAGGCACGATCACGTATTCGATCGGCCAGCCGCTCAACGTGACCGCGACGGGGATGTCGCGACTCGGTGCGGAGCTGCTCAAGATACCCGGCGTCGAATCGGTCCTGACGACGGTCGGTGCGAAGCGCTCCGGCTACGGGAGCATCATCGGCGGTCAAGTCGCGCAATTCAACGTCATCCTCGACAAGAACCGGCGTAAGGAGACCAACCGCGTCCTCTCCGATGCTCGCAAACTTGGCTGGACCGTGCCCGGCGCCGATTATCAGATCGCCGAAGAGGGCGGCGGCGGGTCCGGGACGCCGATCGCCTATACGCTGAGCGGGCCTGACGACCAATTGGAGATCGCGGCCAACAAGCTCGTCGCGTTCATCAAGCAGCAGCGTGGTGCCATCAACGTCCAGAGCGCCGCCGAAGCCGAGGGTCCGCGGTTGAACATTCAAATCGACCCGCGCCGCGCGGCACTGCTCGGCGTGCAGCCGGGCGACGCGGCGCTCGCCGCGCGAATCGCGATCGGCGGGATCGTCTCGACCCGCGTCCGGTTGACCTCCGGCCTGACCGACGTGCGCCTCGAACTGCCGTACTCCGAGCGCAACCAGTTGCCGATCATCGAGCAACTGCGGGTCCGGTCGTCGTCCGGAACGATGGTCCCGCTCGACCAGCTTGCGAGTTTCACGATGCTCACCGCGCCGACGAAGATCGAGCGCCTCAACCGGCAACGCGTCATCCGCGTGACCGGCGACATCGATACCGCGCAGAACGTCGCTCTCGGCGACATCCTCGCTCCGGTCAACAAGGCGCTGACCGTACCTGGGTTCTTGCCGCCCGGCGTTCGGTACCTCGCCGAGGGCGACACCGACCTCTACAACCAAACCTTCTCGAGCATGGCGCTGGCGCTCATGACCTCGTTCATCCTGGTGTACATGCTCATGGTCGTCTTGTACGGATCGTTCGTCGAGCCGTTCATCGTTATGTTCTCCGTCCCGGTCGCGATCGTCGGAGCGCTATTGGGCTTGGCGGTGCGTCATCAAACCTTCAACCTGTTCTCGCTGATCGCGATCGTGATGCTGTTCGGGCTTGTCTCGAAAAACGGAATCCTGCTCGTCGACTACGCGAACCAGCAGCGACGCAAGGGCCTCGACGTATTCGCCGCGATGAAGGAAGCGGCGCACGTCCGGTTTCGTCCGATTCTCATGACGACGTGTGCGATGATTTTCGGCATGTTGCCGCTTTCTCTCGGGCTCACCGAAGGCGCGCAGGAACGCGCTTCGATGGGGACCGTGCTGATCGGCGGTTTGATCAGTTCGCTCATCCTGACGCTCGCGCTCGTTCCGGTCATGTACACCTGGATCATGGGCGCGGTCGAAGCGCGCGAGCGCCGCCGCGCTGCCAAGCGAGCGCTGCGCGAAGAGCATCTGGTCGAGCCCGGTGACATCGCCGTCGCCTCGCCGCACTAAGCCTCGGGCAAACGGGCCGTCGCTTCGCTTCAACGTCCGGATTGCGGGTACGTTGTATCATTGAGCCCCATACAGCGGGCCCAGTAAAAGCCTTGGAGGTCCACCTTGCAATTCCTAAAGCGCTCGTCGCTGACGGTGCTCGCCCTTGCCTCGATTCTCGCGACAACGCTGTTGGTCGCGGCGCCCGCATCGGCGCAAACGCAAATCAGCGTTCAATTCAATGGCAATACCGTCAATTTGAATCCGCCGGCCCTTGAGCGCGCCGGCCGCGTCTTCGTGCCGCTACGCGGCGTCTTCGAGCGGATGGGCGCGACGGTCGTGTACGACAACGGGCAGATCAACGCGACCGGCCGCGGTCACAACGTTTCGCTCACGATCGGCTCGAACCAAGCGGTCGTCGACGGCCAAACGCAGATGCTCGACGTCGCTCCGTTCATCATCGGAGCGAGCACCTACGTTCCGCTGCGCTTCCTTTCCCAGTCGCTCGGAGCTCAAGTCAATTGGGACAATAACAATGACGTCGTCATGCTGACGATGACCGGCGGTCGCTACGGCGTCGGCGGCCCGAGTAGCCAGCAGCCGTTGCCGATGACGGAGAACCCCGGCGGCCTGATCCGCAATCTACAGCCCGGTAACGGGACGATGGTTCGCGGGGACCGTGCGCCGATCATGGCCGGGTTGAACGGGAATGTCGATCCGAATACGGTTCACATGCAACTCGACGGCGTGGACGTGACGAACCAATCGACGCGCTCGCATACCGGAATCGTCTTCCAACCGCCCTCGTCGCTGCAGCCGATGACGCACCACGTGCAGATCACCGGACGCGACGTCAACGGTCAATCGTTCGAGCAGTCGTGGACGTTCACGACCGGAAGCTGAACCCAAGACGGTAGGTCAGCAGGGCGCGCGGTCTGAACCCGCTCCCTGATGACCGCCGAATCGAAGAGCAAACGCGCCGCCCTCGTTACGGGGGCGGCGCGCGGTCTTGCCCAGGGAGTCGTCGCGGATCTTGCCGCACGCGGATTCCGCGTCGCGTTCACATTTCGGCCGGACGGAACGCCCCCCGATGCGACGCTCGAGCTGGCGCGCCCGCGGGGCGCTGAAGTCGTCGCGATTCCGTGCGACCATGCTCTTGAGGGAGCGACGCTCGCCGCCGCCCGCGAGGCCGAAGAAGCGGTCGGGCCGCTCGACACCTTGGTCCACACGGTCGGTCCGATGATCGCGCGCCGCTTCGAGCGTCTGACGCTCGACGATTACCGCGTGATGATCGACGCGAACTTGCGCAGCGCGGTTGAGGCGGCGCAAGCGCTCTTGCCGGGGATGCGCGAGCGTCGCTTCGGACGCTTGGTCTATTTCGGGATGCACGGCTCGCACGCGACCATTCCGATGCGCGGCTTGACCGTGTACGGCGCGGCCAAGGCAGCGGTCGTCGCCTTCGCGCGCGGGCTCGCGCTCGAGGAAAAACGGCACGGGATCACGGTCAACGTCGTAGAGCCGGGCGATATCCGCGACAAGTCGTTCGACAGTCCGGCAGCGCGGGACGTCGTAGAAGCGGTACGCTTGCTGACCGCGGATGAAGCGGGATTTCTCAACGGCGTCGTGCTCGGCGTCGGGGGCGGGGTGGCCGTCGTTTCCGAGTGAACAGGGTCATTTGGGTCGCCGTCGCGCTCGTCACGCTCGCGCGAGCGATCGCGGCATTCGCGATCCCGTTGACCGGCGACGAAGCGTACTACTGGGAATGGAGCAGGCGTCTCGCGTTCGGGTACGTCGATCATCCGCCGATGGTCGCCTGGACGATCGCCGCCTTCGCCTGGATCGGGCACGCGCCGGGCTTCGTGCGGTTCGGGTTCGTGTTGTGCGGCGCCGTCACGGCGCTCGCGCTCTCCGCTGCGACGGTCGAGATCACCGCCAACCGGCGTGCCGGCGCCGTCGCGGCGCTCGCGTTGACGCTTACGCCGCTCGCAACGGTGGTCTTCGTGATCCCGTCGCCGGACGGACCGTATCTGATGTTCTGGGCGCTCGCGCTGTGGTTTGCAGCTCGGGCGTTTCGGCGCGATCGGATCGGCGACTGGCTCCTACTCGGAGCTGCGCTTGGCGGCGTCCTGCTCTCGCGCGTTCTCGGCTTCGCGCTGCTCTTCGGCCTCGTCGCGTATTCATTGAGTGGTCCGCAGCGCGCGGCGTGGCGCCGCGGAATGCCGCTGATGCTCGCGACGGCGTTCATCGTCGTGCTGCCGTTCTTGGTTTGGAACGCGAACCACGATTGGGTCACCTTCAGCTTCGCGCTATTGTACCGGCACGAAGAGAAGCGAGAGTTTTCGACCTTGAACGTCCTGCTCGCGCAGCTCGTCGCCTATTCGCCGGGGATTTGGGCCGCGGCGATCGCTTGCGCCGTCCGGCGGCGCAACGCGCTCTTGGCGTGGACGGCATTGCCTCAGTTCATACTGGTCATGCTCCTCTCACTCTTCGAACGGGTTGAGATCTCGTGGATCTTCGGGTTTTTCGTTTCGCTGTGCGCTATGCTCGGCATCGCGTACGTGGCTTTGGAGCCGCGCGCGCGCGCGATCTGGACGTGGGTCGCCGCGGCTCCGGCCACGCTTTTGCTCGTCGTCCTTTTTACATTCATTTTCGCTCCGGCGGCGACGTATAAACTCGTGCTCGGTCACAGCGGGGCGAGGTTACGTAACGGCGGCCCGTTCGAGATCATGACGTACGCGCCCGTTGCGCGCGACGCGGCGATGCTCGCCCGTAAGCGGGATGCGATCGTGATGACCGACGGCTACGGCTTCTCGTCGGTGATCGACTTCGACGCCGGGGTGACGCCGGTCGTGATCGGCTACGATTGGCAAGGACGCGAGGCGCGTGGTTGGTATGCCGATTCGAACCGTCCGCGAAACGCGCTCTTCGTCGACAAGGAACCGCTCTCGTCGCGGACGGACTTCGAGACGCACCTGCGCCGCGCGTGTACGAAGGTAGTCGACGGCGGCGTGCGCGGCTACAGCTATAAAGGAACGGGCCGGCGCGATTACTATTTCACCTGGTGCGAGGGACTGCGGCCCGACGGCCTCGCGATCTTGCGTTGGGAACGCAAGCTCGCGCAATCGATACCGACCCCGAGCGCGGCGGCGAAACCGTCGCCGACTCAGGTTCCGTTTTGGCAACCTGCCGATCGCGACGAAGTGCGGCGCGAGCTCGCCTCGATATTCGGAGACGCAATCTTCGCCGATGACAGCGGCCTCGCCGTCCTGACGCTCGACGGGACACCGCTCTACCTGCATCGTGCCGGCTCGCCGCTCACGCCGGCCTCGACCTTGAAGCTTGTCGTGGCGGCGACGGCACTCGACGTTCTCGGTCCAAAGCAACGTTTCACGACGAGCTTCGTCGCGCTCGACGGCCCCGATGCCGCCGGCGTCATCCACGGTCCACTCTGGCTCGTCGGCGGTGGCGACCCGCTCTTCACCTCCAACGATCTGCGCGGCGGCGTCGGAACGTTGCGGCGGCTCGGCGTGACGCGAATCGAGGGGCCGCTCATCGTCGATGACGGCGCCTTTGCCGGGCCCGAGCAAAACCCGCGCTGGGATCCGGACGATTTGCAAGAGGGCTACGCCGCCGCGACGAGCGCGATCTCACTCGACCAAGGGACGGTCGAGTTTCACGTCACGCCCGGGACGATCGGGCGCGCGGCTCGCGTGACGATCGAGCCGCCGAACGATACCGTCGAAATCGACGGAAGCATCACGTCGGGGTATGCGACCGATCTGACGATCGATCGGCGCCCCGATCGTTTCGCGAATCCACTCGCCGCGCGTAACGCCTTCAGCATCGCCGGGACCGTCGGTCCGGGCGAGATGCTAAAATACTGGAAACCCGTTCTCGGTATTCCCGCATACGTCGGTGGCGCTACCGTTGCGCTGCTCGCGCAGCAAGGGATCGAGGTCAGCGGCGGAACTGAACGCGGATCGGCGCCGCTTGCCGCGCAGACATTGTGGGCCCATCGGTCGCAGCCGCTTTCGGCGATCGTCGGAGAGATGCTGGTTCATTCGAACAACCACAGCGCCGAGCAGTTGCTGCGCATCCTCGGCGGACAATCGCGCCGGGACGGCGCGACCGTTCGCCGTCCCGGAACCGATGCGGCGGGGCTCGCCGTCGAGCGGGCGGAGTTACGCAGACTTGGGGTCGCAACCCCGCGGCTCCGTGCGTATGACGGGAGCGGTCTCGCGCCGGACGACAAGATTGCGCCGCTCGCGCTCGCGCAACTTCTCGCAGCCGAACTGCGCGGTCCGAACGCCGGGATCTTCGTGCGCAGCTTGCCGCGCGTCGGCATGGAAGGAACGGTTCAGTACCACGATCTCCACGCGGCCCTCGGCCGCGCGCGCGCCAAGAGCGGCCACCTTTTGCACGTGAACGGGCTCGCTGGGACCGTGCTGACGCGCATGCATGGCCGCATCGTCTTCGCGTTTCTAACAAACGACCCGCGTTCCGAGTCGAGGGTCGTCTATCGCGCGCAGGATCGCGCGCTCGACACGCTGGCGAAGTTCTGAACGTGATAAAGGCTCCGTCTCGACGTGCGCGAAGCACCGGCGCGATGCATCTAGACGCCTCCACGTTCGAGCGAATCTTGACGCACGCGCTCGGCGCAGGAGATTACGCCGACGCATTTCTCGAGCGGAAGATGACGCGCTCGTTCCGTCTGCAGGACGGGAAGGTCCACGAGGCGGGCGTGTCTTGCGTGAGCGGCGTCGGAATCCGGGTCATCTCCGGCGAGCGCTCGGGGTACGCCTACTCCGACGATCTCTCCGAAGAAGCGCTCTTGCGCGCCGCGCGCACGGCGGCGCTCATCGCGCGGGACGGCGCCGCGCGGACGCGCGTCACCTCACTGCAAGCCGAGACGGAAGCTCCGGATTCGATCTATGGCGCCGCGGCGCCGGCGCTACTGAAGGCGGAGTCGTCGACGTACGTCGATTTGATCTCGCGTGCGGACGTCGCAGCGCGCAGCTGCGATCCGCGCGTCAAAGCGGTCAACGTGTTTCTTTCCGATGAAGTGCAAGACGTCACGATTGCGACGAGCGAGGGACGGTACGTCCACGACCGACGGCCGCTCGTGACGCTCGCGATCCAGGTCATCGCGGTAGGTGCATCGCGCGGCAGCGGTATGAACGGCGACGGCGGCCGAACGAGCATCGACTTCTTCACGCAACGAACGCCTGAAGAAATCGCTCGCGAGTCGGCGCGCATCGCGCTCGTAAACTGCGATGCCGTCGATGCGCCCGCGGGCGAGATGGAGGTCGTCGTCGGCGCGGGGAGCGGCGGCGTGCTCCTGCACGAAGCCGTCGGCCACGGGCTCGAAGGCGATTTCAACCGTCAAGGAACGTCGCTCTACAGCGGACGGGTCGGCGAGCGGGTCGCGAGCGAGCTGGTCACGATCTACGACGACGGGAACCTGCACGCCGAACGTGGCAGCATCGCGATCGACGACGAAGGGACGCCCGGCCAGCACAAGGTTCTCGTCGAGAACGGAATCTTGTGCGGCTACATGCACGATCGGCTCAACGCCGGGTTGATGGGCGTCGTCTCGACGGGGAGCGGGCGGCGCCAATCGTTTCGCACCTTGCCGATCCCGCGGATGTGCAATACCTACATGCCGAACGGGACCTCGACGTACGATGAGATCATCGGTTCGGTCAAGCGCGGCGTCTTCGCGTCGTCGTTCGCCGGCGGACAGGTCGAAATCAGCAAAGGTGATTTCGTCTTCATGCTAGCCGAAGGTTATCTGATCGAGGATGGGAAGCTGACGGCGCCGATTCGTAACGCGACGCTCGTCGGCAATGGTCCCGACGTGATGACCCGCGTCGCCCTTGTCGGCAACGATTGCCGCTTCGCCGGCCGCACCTATACGTGCGGAAAGAACGGCCAGCACGTTCCGGTCGGCGTGGGTATGCCGACGGTGAAGATCGCGGGCGTAACGGTGGGTGGGTCGTCGCTTGGCGGGTAGGTCGCGGGGGCAGTCCGATCCGCTCGCGCTCTCCGTCGAAACGGTCGAGCGCGCGATCGCGGCCGGTGCCGCGGAAGCCGAGGCGACTCTCACGATCGTCGAGCGCTTCAGCGTTTCGGCGCGCGGAGCGATCACCGAAACGCTCGAGCAGTCGACGGGCCGCTCGTTGATGTTACGCGTGATCGCGGCTGGAGGAAAGAAGGCCACGCTCGTCTCGAGCGATCTCAGCTCGGAGAACCTCGCCGAACTGGTGCGCAACGCCGTCGATGCGGCGCGTTTTGTAGGCGCCGATCCATTCGTCGGCTTACCGGAGACATCGTCGCCGCCGTCGCCCGACGCGACGATACCGGGGATGTATGACTCCAAGGTGCGCGAGCGTGCGAGCGAGGCGAAGATCGACGACGCGCTCGCGCTCGAAGCGACGGCGCGAGGCGTGGATGCGCGGATCGTCAATTCGGGCGGCTCGCGAGTCGTCGATTCGGTTGGGACGATCGCGCTCTCGAATTCCAAAGGCTTTCGCGGGACGTACCAGGCGTCTCAAGCGCTGCGCGACACGGAGCCGATCGCGCAGGACGGCGAGAACAAGCGGATCGGCCACTATGGATCGGCGGCGCGCGGATACAGCGCGCTCGAATCGGTCGACTCGATCGCCCGCACGGCGGCGCACCGAGCGCTCGACTTTTGCGGCGCTCGAAAACCTCAGACGATGCGGTGTCCCGTAATCTTCGAACGCGATGTCGCCGCGTACGTTCTCTCCGACGTATTCAGCGCGCTCAACGCGCAAAATGTCGCGATCGGAAACTCGTTTCTGATCGGAAAGGTCGGGACGAAGATCGGCAGCGAGGTTGTCAACGTCTGCGACGACGGGACGCTCCCGGAGGGCTTGGGCACTTCGCCCTTCGACGCCGAGGGCGTGCCCATGCGGCGGACAGTCGTCTTTCGTCGCGGCGTCCTCGAGACGTTTCTGTACGATACGTACTACGGCCGGAAACTCGGCGCCGCGAGCACCGCGAACGCCGCCGGCGGCGGGATCGGTGCGAACAATTTCTACCTAGAGCCGGGGAAGCAGACGCTTGAGGAACTGATCGCTGCGACAAAACGCGGAATCCTGATCGTCGACACGATCGGCTTCGCGCACGAGTCGGCCAGCGGAACCTACAGCCGCGGGGCACGCGGGTTTCTGATCGAGAACGGCGAGCGGGCCCATCCGGTCGACGAATTCACCGTTGCCGGGAACTTGCTCGAGATGCTCGCCGGGCTCGACGGCATTGCGAACGACCTGCGCTTCGACGGAACGATCGTCAGCCCGTCGTTTCGCATCTCGGAGATGACGATCTCGGGGGGCTAAGCGCACCTCAAAGTCAAAGGTCGGCGCGTGGCTTCACAAACGATCGGCTACACGCTCATCATGCGCTTCGAAATGCCGGTCCACCCCGGGGCGTTCGGTCAAGTCGCATCGGCGATCGGCGCCGCCGGCGGGAGCATCGGCGCCGTCGACGTCCGTTCCGTCGGGAAAACGCACGTAACGCGCGACATCTCGGTGACGGTCGGCTCCGACGAGGTTGCGGTGGCCGTGCGCGGCGCCGTCGAAGCGCTCGACGGCGTGCGGATCATCAGCGTCTCGGACTCGACGTTCCTCGCGCACATCGGCGGCAAGATCCGAGTCGAGCCGAAGATTCCGGTGCGGACGCGTTCCGATCTCTCGATCGTTTACACGCCTGGAGTCGCGCGTGTCTCGCTGGCGATCGCGGAAGATCCGCGCAAGGCCTTCCAGCTGACGATCAAGCGCAACACCGTCGCCGTCGTCACAGACGGGACCGCGGTGCTCGGGCTCGGCGACATCGGGCCGCTCGCCGCGGCGCCGGTGATGGAGGGCAAGTGCATGCTCTTCAAGCAGTTCGCCGACATCGACGCATGGCCGGTCTGCCTAGCGACCAAGGACGTCGATGAGATCGTCGAAACGGTCGTGCGGATCGCGCCGATCTTCGGCGGAATCAACCTCGAAGACATCAGCGCCCCGCGCTGCTTCGAGATCGAGCGAAAGCTTCAAGAGCGCCTCGACATCCCCGTCATGCATGACGACCAGCACGGGACGGCCGTCGTGATCATGGCGGCGTTGATCAACGCCGCGCTAGTGGTCGGCAAAGCGCTCGACGAATTGACCGTCGTCGTCGTCGGCAGCGGTGCCGCAGGGACTGCGACGATGAAGATGCTGCTCTCCGCGCAGGTCCGCGACGTCATCGCCGTCGACCGAGCCGGCGCGCTCAATCGTTTCGATCGCTACCAGGACGCCCACTGGACGTGGCTCGCCGAAAACACCAACTTCAACAACCGGCGCGGCTCGCTCGGCGAGGTCCTCAAGGGCGCGGATGTATTCATCGGCGTCTCGGCTCCGGGGATTCTCGGGCCGGAAGACGTTGCCGGGATGGCGCGCGATCCGATCGTCTTCGCGATGGCGAACCCCACGCCCGAGATCATGCCCGAGGTAGCATCGCCGCACGTTGCGGTGATGGCGACGGGACGCTCCGACTATCCCAACCAGATCAACAATCTGTTGTCCTTCCCGGGCATCTTTCGCGGCGCGCTCGATTCCCGCGCCAGCCGCATCACCGACGGGATGAAGCTCGCCGCCGCGAAGGCGATTGCAGGGATCATCACCGAGAAGGAGCGCGGACCGGAATACGTGATCCCGAGCGTTTTCGATGCGCGGGTCGTCGAGGCGGTCGCGAAGGCGGTCGCGAGCGCGGCGGCGGAGGAAGGAGTCGCCCGGCGGCAACTGCTGCTCGCCGGGGGCGAGGAAATCACGGCGTCCGTGTAAATAGTCTCGGTGGCTCGCATTCTCATCATCGAAGACGACCCCGACATCGCTTCCTTCGAACAGACGATGCTGACGCGCGCGGGCTATGACGTCCTCATCGCCGCCACGGGCTGCGACGGCTTGGAGATGGTCAAGGAGCACAAGCCGGAGGTCGTCTTGCTCGACATCGGCCTGCCCGATATGTCAGGTCTCGACGTCTGCACGAAGATCGCCGAATCCGCTGATTCGTACATCCTGATGGTCAGCAGCCATTCGGGTGAGGATGTGAAGTTGAGCGGTTTGGGCCTCGGCGCCGACGACTTCGTTACCAAGCCGTTCTCCGGACAGGAATTGGTCGCACGCGTAGGTTCCTTCTTGCGCCGCCGGGAACGCCTGCGCGAACGCGGCACGGAGGGTCGCCTGAAGCTCGGCGACGTAACGCTGGTTCGCGACCTGCACACGCTCGAACGCAGCGAACGCTCGGTCAACTTGACCGCGCTCGAGTTTCGCTTGCTATGGTTTCTCGGTGAAGGCGACGGAAAGTTGATGACGCGAGCCCAGATTCTCGAGCGCGTTTGGAACGACGTTTCGGGCGTTCCGACTCGCGTCGTCGACGTGCACATCGCCGCGCTGCGCAAGAAGTTGGCCGACGTCGGTGCGGTGCTGCAGATCGCGTCGGTCCGAGGGATCGGGTACCGGCTGGACGCGCCTTGAGACTGACGGCGCTCAGCGAGATCGTCCTCGATCCGCGCGACAAGCGACCGCTCTACGTCCAAATCGCCGATGAGATCGCTGCGCGCATCGAGCGCGGCGAGTTGAGCGAAGGCGACCGCCTTCCGGGAATCCGGGAACTTGCCGGCCGGCTCGGCTGCGGGCTGATCACGGTTTCTCAGGCCTACGATTCACTCGTCGCCCGCGGACGCGCGATCGCGCGCGTGGGGAAGGGGACCTACGTCAGCGGGAACCCGCCGCTTCCCAGGCACGAGCCCGTGGAGCGGCGCTGGGAACCCGATATCGCGCGCTCGCGGACCCGCATGGCGGAAACCGCCGCGCGCCTCGTTCGCGCGGCGATACCGGGAACGATCTCGCTCGCGACCGGTCATCCCGCGCCGGAGACGTTTCCGCTCGCCGAGTTCGGCCGATGCGTTCAGCGCACGCTCGCCGAGGATCCGCCCGAGTTGATGCAATACAGCGCGGGCAGCGGGGACGCCGATCTTCGTGCGGCGCTGGCCGCCGCGCTCCGCTCGCGCGGCGTCGCCGCGGATCCCGACGACCTGATCATCTGCTCCGGCGCGCAACAAGCCGCCGACGTCGTCGCGTCGACCTTGCTCGAGGCGCGTGCGGTCGTCGCCGCCGAGAGCCCGTCCTACGCTCCGACGCTCGGCGTCTTCGATGCGCGCGGCGCGACCTACGTTGAGATCGCCGCCGACGCCGGCGGCCTGCGTCTCGATGACGTCGAGCGGGTCTTCGCCGAATATCGGCCACGTTTATTTTACGTCAACCCGTTTGCGCAGAATCCGACCGGCGCGATCCTCTCCGAGCGTCGCGCAAAAGCGATCGTCGCCCTGGCGCGCCGCTACGACGTCGTCGTGCTCGAAGATCAGACCGGCTGGGTCTTTACCTATGACGGTGCGCCCCCCGCGCCGCTCGCCGCTCACGATGTCGACGGGCGCGTGATCTTGATCGAAAGCCTTTCGAAATCAATCTTTCCGGCGCTTCGTATCGGCTATGTCTATGCGTGCGGGGGATTGCGGGCGCCGCTCGAAGCGGCCAAGATGCGCGCCGATTCGTTCACCTCGACCCTGATGCAGCGCGCACTCTGGCGCTTTCTGCGCGCGCCGGCATATCCCAAACATTTGCGTGCGGCGAAGGCGCTCTACCGCCGAAGGCGTGACGCGTTCGTCGATGCGCTTGCGACGACGTTGCCGTGGGCCGATGTGCGTCCGCCGGCCGCCGGGGTGACGCTCTGGCTTCCGCTGCCGCTGCGCATCTCGACCCAGGCGGCGTTCGACGAATGTGCGCGCGAAGGCGTCCTAGTGATGCCGGCCGATCCGTGGTATCCGACGCGAAACGGCCCGGCGGCGCTGCGGCTCGGTTTCGGCGATTTGGAAGAAGCGCAGGCGAGCGAAGGCATCGCGCGTCTCGGGCGTGCGCTTGGGCGCTGCATGGCCGCGCGGTGAGCTGGCTCTTGCGCCTGCTGACCTTCGGAGGGGGAGGAGCGCGCGATCCCTCGGCGCGCACGCTGGAAGCGGCGTACCAGCGCCAGAGTGCCGCGCTGCAAGATGCACGCCGCACGGTCGTTGAGATGTTGGGAGCGGAGAAACAACTGAGCGCCGCCGCGGAGACGCTTGCTCGATCGGGCTGGATGAACGAGCGCATCGCGACGCTCCGGGCGCAGCGGTTCGCGCTCGAATCGGCCTCGGAGAAATTGCGTCTTCGGGTCGAACTTTTTCGCACCGAGAAGCTCGCCGTCGGAACGCAATACATCGCCGCCGGCGCGTCGTCGCGGTCGGGCGAGACCCTCGCCGCGCTCGCTCGCGAGGCCGCCGAGATCACGCAGGTGGTCGAGCGCGCGAAGGAGACCTTAGCCGAGATTGAAAGCGAGTCGCGCTGACGATTGGAGGCTTCCCGGGTATGATTCGACGAGCGGCGCTGCCGCTGACGTTCTTGGCGGCGCTTGCGTTGCTCGCCGGCTCGACGCGAACGGGATTGAGCGCCGCCGGCGTCATCTTCGAGGCGCCGGCGGGACAGTTGCAAGCGGGTCCGATCGGGGCATCCGATCCGTACCAACAGGTCCTCCCGTCCGGACGCATCATTCGCCCGTCGGGAACCAGCGTCGTGGTCGGGATGAACGCACTCGGATTCGCGCTCTCGCCCGACGGCCGCTATGCGATCGTTTCGAACGACGACCAAGGTCAATCAAAATCGGTGAGTTTGATCGACGGGGCGACGACCGGCGGTTTCACGCTCTCCGTCGTCGACACGCGAACGATGACCGTCGTCGATCGCTACAAAGGCGCCGATGCGAAGGAGCGTTTCTTCGTCGGAGTCGTCGCGCTGAAGGATCCCGCCGATCGGCACAAGACGCTGGTCCTCGTCTCGGGCGGCGCCGACAACAAGGTCTACGCGTTCGATCTCGACGCTAGCGGCCACTTGACGCCCGATGCGCAGCACGCGATCGCGCTCCCCACCCCGTCCGATCCGCATCTGGCCAACGACGGCAAAGCTTTCCCAAGCACGATAGTCCTCGCACCCAGCCACGCGCACGCCTACGTCGTCGACAACCTGGGCAATAACGTCGTCGCGATCGACACGCGCTCCCGCAGCGTTGCCGGGAATCCGGTCGGCGTTGGATTTCTCCCGCTCGCTTCCGCGTTCAGCAAATTCGGACTCATCGTCGCGAACGAAGGGCTCGCGAGCTACGACGTGTTGGCGGCGCCCGTGACCGCACCGGCGTTCGAGAACGTCGCTGAAGATTTGGAGCACGCCTCGTCGCTCTCGCTCGTCAGGATCGATAATCTCGGGGCTGCATCGCGAGTCTCCGCCTCAATCGCGCTCGACCGGCGTCCGGACGGCCAGCGCAGCGTCGGCGGCGCGCACCCGGACGCGATCGTCGTCATGAAGCACAAGCCCTATGCGTTCGTTGCGCTGAGCAATGTCGACCGTGTGGCGACGATCGCGCTCGGCGGCGTTCATCCACGCGCCGTCGGCGGAACGGAACTGCGACTGTTCGACAAGGGCCCCTATGGAACGCAGCCGGCCGCGCTCGCCCTGGCCGAAACGAAGGCGCGTCTCTACGTCGCACTGGCCGGAATCAACGCGATCGCCGTCCTCGACGTCTCCGATCCGATTCGTCCGCATCGCCTCGGTTTGATCCCGACGGGATGGTATCCGACGGCGATCCTTCTCTCCGCGAACGGGAAGTCGCTCTACGTCGCCAACACGAAGGGCCTCAGTAACGACCGCAACTTTCAAGGTGCCAATCCTAGCGCCATCGGCAAGGACGGGCGCATCTACATGGTCGACTCGGATAGCAATGCGACCTGGTCGACCCTCGAGCGCATCGATTTAACCAGGCTCAACCTCGAAGCGGCGACCCGCCAAACTCTTTCGTACCTGCGCACGGCGCATCTGGCGATCGGCGACCCCATCGTTCCGCAAACGCTCGGCGGCGCACCGTCGCCGATCAAACACGTCGTGTTCATCCTCGAGGAGAACAAGACGTACGACTCGATGCTCGGTGATTTGACCGACGCGAGCGGGAATCCGTACGGTCCCGGTGAGCCGTCACTCATTTCCTACGACAAGACGATCACTCCGAATTTGCACGCCCTCGCGTCGGCGTTCGGTTTGGCGGGAAATGTCTACGCCGATGCCGAGGAATCGGATGCCGGACATCAATTTGCCGCGGCCGGAATCGCGAGCGCTTACGCTGAACGGACGTTCGCCGTTCGCTACGCGCGCAATCCGCTGACGGACAAGAATGAGGACCCCGAAGACTACCCGCGCGCGGGATACATCTTCAACGATCTCGCGCTGCACGGGAAGACGTATCGAGATTACGGCGACTTCGTGCGTCTTTCGGGATACGACGAAGGCCAAGCCAAGGACCCGAAGGTCGACGACCCCGATTACGCAGGCCCGAACGATCAATCGGCGCCGACGCGCGGCCTCGGAGGCTTGTACGCCTACGACTCGCCGGGGCTCGCTGTGCTCAAAGATCACGTCGATCTCAATTATCCCGGTTGGAATCTGCGGATTCGCGACGTGCGCCGGGCCGCCGAATTCATTCGGGACTTCGACCCGCTCGTCAAAGCGGACAACGTCCCCGACCTCACCTACATCTGGCTCCCCGACGACCACGGCGGGGCTTCTTACGACCGCGCGTTCGGGGGCAACGATATTCCGCCGCTTCCCGAGGAGGTCGCCGACGGCGACCGTGCACTCGGGCGAATCGTCGACTATCTCACGCACACGCCGCAGTGGAGTTCGACGGCGATCTTCATCATGCCCGACGATTCGCAGGCGACGCGCGATCACGTCAACGAACATCGAACCTACGCCATCGTCGTCTCGCCGTACGCGCGGCGCCATTATCTCGGAATGCGCCACATCTCGACCGTCAGCGTGCTAAAGACCGAAGAAGAGATATTGGGCGTGCCGCCGCTCTCGCTCGGGGATTTGCTCACGACCGACATGCGGGATTTCTTCACGCCGACGCCCGACACGACGCCCTACACCCGGATCGCCGTCCCGACGCAGACCGCGAGCGTCGAAGGAAACCGGATCGCGGCGCTCCTCGCGAAAACCGATCAATCCGGCCCCGACGCCGATGTCGAACGGTCGGCGCAGTTGATCGGCCTCTCGCGCGCAGCCGACAAGCTTGCTTCGCAGCGCCGCGCGATGAAAGTCGACGCATACGAGCGAGCGCAGCGCCGGTTGTACGAGCAGGCCCTGGCCGTGGTACGCTAATGCCGACTGCTGTGAGAACCTTTAAGGCGCCTTTCGTTCGCGACGATTTCGCCACGTTACGGGCCGTCATCGTCGCACCGCCCTCGGGAGCGATCGAACGCGAAAGGCCGGTCCAGGGCGAACCGAACGCGATCGCGGAACGCGCGCGCGCGCAGCACGCCGTCCTTATGATGCGCCTGGCGGCCCACGGCGTGAAGACGATCAAACTCGACGCCGACCCGATCGCGCCGCTCGGCTCGCTCTGCGCCGACATCGCGGTCGTGCTGTCGGATGGTGCGGTGATCATGCGGCCGAGCGACGTCAATCGGCGCCGTGAGATCGGCGTGGTCGAAGCGGCTCTGCAGGGGGCGGGCATTCCGATCGTCGGGCGGATCGAGCCGCCCGGATTGCTCGACGGCACCGACATCCTCTTGGCGCCGGAGGCGGTCTACCTCGGCGTGTCGTCGCCGCGGGCGTCGGAAACCGGCATCGCGCGGAGCCTGCACGGGAACCAGCACGGCCGCGAGCAGTTTGCCGCGCTCGCGCGCGCGCGAGACTTGAAGGTCGTCGAGGTTCCGCTCGCCGCGCACGTGCGGCGGCTCCGTTCCGTCGCCGCGCTCGTCGATGCGAATGCGATCGTCTGCGCGAGCGCCGTCCTCGACGCCGAACGCTTTGCGGGGCTCGAACGCATCGACGTGCCGAGCGGTGAAGACTACGCCGCCGGGCTCCTCGTGATCGGGCGTCGGCGCGTCATCACCAATCTGCGGTTTCGCGAAACGATTCCGCGCTTGCGCGCGGCGAAGATCTTCGTCGACGCGATCGATCTGTGGGAGTTCGGGAAGATCGGCGCGACGCCGTCGTCGCTCATCCTCCCGATCAAACGAGGCTAAGGACTCGTGGCCGGGTCGCGACCACGCTAGCCGGGAGTGTGATCGAGCCGAGCGTGAGGTTTCCCGACTGACCGCTCGGCGGCACGTTGGGCTAGCGAGGCCGCTACCGGTGCGGCGCGAAGCAGTCTCGCGATGCGCGTCGCCCTGTTTTCCGATATCCACGGTAACCGGCGTGGCCTGGACGCCTGCCTGGACGATCTCACGTCGCAAGGTGGCGCCGACCAGATCGTGGCGGCCGGCGATCTTTGTCTCGACGGGCCGCGCCCGCGCGACGTCCTGGAGCGGCTCGATGCGCTGGGCGCGCGGTGCGTTCGCGGAAATACCGATCGGATGATCGGCGACGTCGACGCGGGGATCGACGACCAAGAAGAGGCGGACGGCGTCGCGTGGCAGCGTGCTCAGCTCGGCGAGACGTGGACGCGATGGTTGCGCGAACTTCCATTCTCGCTGCGAATCGGTACGGGCTCGGACGCGCTGCTCGTTGTGCACGCCAACCCGAAATCCGACGACGAGCATATCTGGCCCGACGCAGGCGACGCGACGCTCGAGCGCCTCTTGTCGGGCGTCGAAGAGCGGACGATCGCCTTTGGGCACTTGCATCTCCCGTACGTGCGGATGTGGCGCGATCGCTTGCTCGTCGATGTCGCTTCGGCCGGACTTCCGAAAGACGGCGACCCGCGGGCGTGCTACGCGATCTTTACGCAGCGCTCCGGAGGTTGGGAAGTCAAACATCGGCGCGTCGCGTTCGACGTCGACAAGGTCGCACGCGAGATCGAGAAAAGCGGTATGCCTCGCCGCAAGAGGCACATCGAAGTTTTGCGCCGCCACCGCTACAAAGAATTGGGCGAGCGGATTCCGTGAACGCGAACCCCGTTCTCCCGGCGCTCAACGTCGAGCACCTTACCAAGCGCTACGGCGATTTTCTCGCCGTCGACGACATCTCGTTTCGTGTCGAAGCGGGAGACTTTTTCGGCTTCCTCGGGCCGAACGGCGCGGGAAAAACCTCGACGATCAACGCGATCGTCGGGCTCGCCACGTTGACCGGCGGAAGCATCGAGGTCTTCGGTCACGACAACGTCGCCGACTGGCGCGCGGCGCGCCGGCTGATCGGCTTGGCGCCGCAAGAGTTTAATTTCGACCGGTATCTCTCGATCCGCGACATCCTGATCTACCAGGCCGGTTATTACGGCTTGCCCCCGCGCGTGGTCTACGATCGCGCCGACGCGTTGCTCGAACGTTTCGAACTGACTTCGAAAGCGAAGCAGACGTTCATCAAGCTCTCCGGCGGGCAGAAGCGGCGGCTGACCCTGGCGCGTGCGTTGATCCACGAGCCGAAGTTGCTGATCCTCGACGAACCGACGGCCGGGGTCGACGTCGAGTTGCGCCTGGCGCTGTGGGAATGGCTGCGCGACCTCAACGCGAGAGGCACGACGATCATCCTGACGACGCATTACCTCGAAGAAGCTGAAGCACTCTGTCGCAACATCGCGATCATCGAAAGCGGCCGCATCGTTGCAGCGGAGCCGACCGAACGGCTCGTCGGACGGCACGGGACCGCGACGTTGACCGTCACCCTCGACCGGCCGCTCGACGGCGTCGCATCGAACCTGCAGGCGCGGCCCGACGCCGATCCGCGCACGGTTCATTTTGACGGACTCGACGCGGCGGCGATCGCACCGACCCTTGCCCAACTTGAAGCCGCCGGCTACACGATCGAGAACGTCGAGTTCAGGCGCGCGAGCCTGCAAGACGTGTTCTTGGAGTTGGTGCGGCGCTGATGCGAACCACGGCTGCTTGGGGTTTCGGCAATCCGACCGGCCTCGCGACCCTCGTAAAGCGCGAACTGGTGCGCACGCTGAAGGTCATCAATCAGGTCATCTGGCCGCCAATCATCACGACCATCCTCTACGTCCTCGTCTTCGGCTTGAGTTTAGGCAAACGCATCCCGAACATGCAGGGCGTCTCGTACGCGGTCTACCTGATCCCGGGCTTGATCATGCTGCAGGTGATCGAGGCGACCTACAGCGAGGTCTCGTCGTCGATCTTCCAGGGCCGCTTCATGAACTCGATACAAGAGATGCTGATTGCGCCGCTCTCGGCGGTGGAGATGGTCGCCGGCTTCATCATCGCCTCGGTCCTGCGCGCGCTGCTCATCGCCTCGCTCGTCCTCGTGGTCGGAGTGCTCCTGGTCCATGCGCTGCCGCAGAACTGGTTTCTCTACATCTTGGTGACCACGCTCGTGGCGACGCTCTTCTGTTCGCTCGGCATCATCTTCGGATTGCTTGCCGAGAAGTTCGATCACATCGCCGTGCTGACGACGTTCGTGATCACGCCGCTCGTCTTCGTCGGGGGCGTCTTTACCTCGACCGCTCTCATGCCGCCGCTCATCCGCGAGATCTCGCTCGCCAACCCGATGTTCTACATGATCGACGCGTTTCGGTACGCCTTCACCGGCACGGGTGACGTCTCGCTCGCGACGTCGCTTGGAACGTTGATCGTGCTGACCGCCGTCGCGCTCGCGGTCGCGCTCCGGATGATGGCACTCGGGGTAAAACTCCGCCTGTGAACGAAGGGGAGAGGCGATGAAAGCCGTTATTTCGGGGGCGCTCGGCGCCCTGATAGCCGTTCTGAATCTCTCGGTCGCAGGGGTGGCCGACGCGCCGGTCGCCGCACCTGTGGCGCTGACCGGGCCCCAGCTCGGTTCGCCGGCCCCCGATTTCGCTTTGCGCACGCTCGATGGCCGGAACGTCTCGCTCGCGAGCTATCGCGGGAAGACGCTCGTCATCAACGTGTGGGCGACGTGGTGCCCGCCCTGCCGCCAAGAGATGCCCGACCTGATCGCGAGTTATCCCAAGCTGCGCGACTCGGGGGTCGAATTTCTCGGAGTCGATACGACCGAAGAGGCGCCGATCGTTCGCACCTACGTCGTTGCGAAGAGCGTGCCGTATGCGCAAGCAATCGACACGCAGAAGACCTTTCAGAAAGCTTACGACATCCAATACTTTCCGACGACCTTTGTCATCGACCCGAACGGCGTCCTTCGCGCGCGCTACATCGACGTCGTCGCAGTGGCGCAGTTGACGCAGATGACCGACGCGGCGAAGATGGGACGCAACGCGGCGATCCTCTCGGCACTTCAAGTTCAGATCGACGCGGCCTTGGTCGATCCAGGCCTGGCTCCGAACGCGGACGATGTGGCGGCCCTCGCCTACGCAAAGACGGTCGACAAAGCGATCAACCAGGCGGAGCGGCTGCTCGATCGGAGCGACCCGGCGAAGGGAAAATCGATCGATCTCCTGCGCACGCGCGTCGAGGAAGAGGCGCTGCGCGACAAAGCGATCGCTGCGCTCTCTTCAACGGCGAGCACGAGCCAAGAGAACGAGTTGCTGGCGCGCATGCGCGGCGACGCGGCGCAGGATCGCGAACAATACGGAGAGGCCATAACCGACTACCAGAGCGCGCTTGCGCTCAATCCGAAGAACGATGATGCGCTCTCGGGGCTCGCGTTCGTTGCCGGGCGCCTCGATCGGACGGACGTTCAGGTCGACGCCTTTCGAAAATTGACCGCCCTTGAACCCGACAGCGTCGATGCGCTCGTCGACTTAGGTCTCGCCTACGGAAAAGCGAAGCAGTTTCAGGACGCGTACGCGACGTTCGCGCGCGCGGTTGCGCTCGGCAAGCAGCACGTCGATACGAATCTCGGGAGCCCCGATACGGTGCGGAAGCTCGCGTGGACACATCTGTACTACGGCCGGACCTATGTCAAGGGCGGCGAACCGGCGCACGCGCGCGCGCAATTTCAAGAGCTCTTAGCGTGGACGCAAAAACTTCCGAAGAACGACATCCGCCACGACATGTACCTCGAGGAAGGACAGGAGGCTATCGTCGCGATCGGTCTCGCGCATCCGGCGACCGCCGCGACCGTCTCGCTCGCCCCGTGGACCGGCCCCGAACTTCCCGGCAGCATCCCGAATACGCTGAAGTATCGCCTGGTCGTCGCCGGGAGCGCGGGCAAACACGTCGCGCTTGCAGCGAAAGGCGTTGCGAAGGGTTGGATCGCGTCGTTCTGCAGCGATCGCGTCTGCTCGCCGTTCAAAGTGAGCGTCGCGATCCCGCAGTCGGGCGTGAAGATCATCGAGTTCCAACTCGTCCCGCCCGACCCCGGCGCGAAGACCGGCAAAGTACGCGTCGTCGGAACCGACGGCTCGCACACTTCAATCGCGACGACGTAGTTTCGCTATGAACCCGTCGTGAACGATCCCGCGGGACTCGTGTAGGGGTCGTTGCACCCATCTGGTTCCCTGCCCGAGACGGAGACGGCGTAGGTCGTGTTTGCGGCCAATGTTGCGCCAAAACCGGCATTGAAAACGGTAATTCCATTGACCGGGGACGGCGTGCCTTGAGCGGTTATCTGCGTCGTTGATATAGCGCTGCCGCTCGCCGGCACTAGCGACACCGACGCCACCGTTCCTTCAACCGTCCCTGCGCTCAGATTTACCTGAAACGTTACCGTTCCGATCGTGCGCGACACGCCCGTTGCGTTCGGTGCCGGGTTGATCAGCATCGCGCCGGGAGTTGGGAGCGGCGCGGGCGTGCACGTGGCCCCCACGCTGATTTGCGAAACGCCCGGCGCCGTCACTGAGGCGCCCGATGAGGACCCGCCTCCGCCGCTGCAGCCCGCCGCAACGGTGCTTACCGAAACGAGCGCAGCGAGCAGAAGCGCATACCGAGTCACAGAGCGGGCGTTCCGACGTGCGAGTTCGGCTCCTGCTAGCCGAGGTGCATGACGCTCACGAGGGCGTAACTGCACACGGCCATGATCGAGGCGAGTAAAAAACCGACGAGCATCGGGCGCGGTCCGAGCCGTACCATCTTTCGCAAGTCGACGTTGAGGCCGACGCCGGCCAGGACGGCGACGATCAGAAAACTCGCAGTGAGCGCCAGATCGTGCGCGACGTTCGGCGGAAATATGCCGAGGCTATTGAGCGCTGCCATCGCGACGAAGCCGACGACGAACCAGGGCATCGCCTTCAGCGCGCGCTGCACGACGTTCGCCGAGGCGTCGCCGCTGTGCGTCCGCGCGGCGTGGACGAGTCCGACGATCAGCGCGAGCGGAACGAGCAAGACCGTTCGCGTCAATTTGACGATCGTTGCGACGGCGCCGGCCGTCGCGCCGTAGACCAAACCCGTCGCGACGACGACCGATGTATCATTCACCGCCGTGCCGGCCCAGCTCCCAAACGCCGTCTGCGACATTCCGAGCGCGTGTCCGATCGCAGGATAGACGAGCAACGCGACGATGTTGAACGTGAAGATCGTCGTCACCGCGTACGCGATTTCTTCGTCGCTCGCGCCGAGAATCGGACCGACCGTCAAGATCGCTGAGCCGCCGCAAATCGCCGTTCCGGCGCCGATCAAGGTCCCGATCGTGCCTTTGAGATTGAAGAGCCGCGCGAGTAGCAGTCCAAGGAGCATCGACATCACGACGAGCGTCACGATGAGCGCGAGCGTCGAACTCCCGGTGCGAATCACCGCTTGTACGCTCAAGCCCGCGCCGAGTAAGATGATCGCGGTGCGCAAAACGTAGAACAGCGTGAACCTCGTACCCGCTTCGATGCCCTTGGGTTTGGCGATGTTGCGAATCGAGAGGCCGATGACGAGCGCCAGCACGACGTCGGGGATCGGGCCGGTGAAGCGGCCGAGAAACCGCGCGGCGATCGCGACGAGGAGGACGAGTGCGAGGCCCGGGAGCCAGCGCGGGAGTGCGATCGTCCCGGTCAGTGGTTGGGCGGTCGTCTGCATCAGTGTGCGATTTCGCGTCCGAGCGAATCGAGGTCGCTATGAACCATCTTCGTGAAATCGCGCGAGCCGCGGAAGTAGGGATCGACGAGCACCAACTTCATATATGCGATGAACTCGGGGTCGCGCGAGACGGCGTTGAAGAAGTCGTCGAGTTTCCGTTCGACCGCAGGAGGCATCCCGGCTTTCCCGATGATCCCGCGATAATGCAGGACGGTCAGGTCGCGATAGCCGATCGAGCGGAACGTCACGGCGTTCGGGAAAATCGCGAGCGCGCTATCGTTGGACGCCGCTAAGACACGCAGTTTGTTGCTGTCGACGAATGACTTGACGTCGCCCGGATGATTCAACGCGGCGACGATGTGGTTGCCGAGAACCGGTGCGATCGCGGCGGCTCCGCCGCCGTAGGGGACCCACGTAAGTTTCGTCTTCGATTCGTTCGCCAGTTGTTTGAGGAAAAGTCCCTCCGCCGAATCCGTTCCAAAGCCGGCGACGGTGAGCGGCGTCGTCTTCGCCGCGTTCAAGAAATCGTGAATCGTCTTGTACGGGCTATCGGTTGATACCGAGAGGACGTACGAGTCTGCCACGAGCGATGCGATGAACGAGAATTGGTCGGGCTTATATTTGTCCTTGAGATCGCTGTCGAGGGTCGTCGCGAAGCTGCGCGTGATCGCGGCCATCGTGTAGCCGTCGGCGGGCTGGGAGAGCACGTATTCCATAGCGACGGCGCCGTCGGCGCCGACGCGATTCTCGACGATCATCGTCTGGTGCAGATACTTCGGGGCGAGCTTTGCGATCTCGCGGCAGAAGAGGTCCATGCTCGACCCGGCGCTCGCCTGCGAGATCAAAACGATCGTTTTCGACGGAAAATCGTCCGCTCGCGCGGCGTGTCCGCTGAGGGCGGCGAGGACGAGGGCGGCTAGGGCTGCGGCGGCGATGCGGAGAGAGCTTCTCATGTCGGGCGGTTCTCCTCGGATGGACGGACGACCGAGCGAGCGGTCGGGCGTCGGCTAGATGAGAATGATTCTTATATAATTTCTCGTTATGGGCGAGGATTTTATTTTATATAATGGGAATCCCTCCCCCATGCTGAAGGAAATGACCTCAGAAGCCGTCCGTTTCGACGTTAGCAATCACGTCGCGACGATCACGCTCAACCGGCCCGACAAAATGAACGCGCTCAACCGCGCGATGCGCAAAGAATTGCAAGACGCCTTCGTCGAGGTGAAATACAACCCCGACATTTGGATCGCGATCATCACCGGCGAAGGCCGCGCTTTCTGTTCCGGTAAGGACCTGCTCGAAAAGCTCCCCGACGAGGACGGTACGGTCATGTCGAACGATGAGTTGTACATGTTCCAGCGCCACGTCTACAAGCCGTTCATCGCGGCGATCAACGGGCCATGTCTCGCGCAAGGCGCGGGCTTGGCGCTCGGCTCGGACATTCGGATCATGTCCGAAGTTGCGACGTTCGGCTGGCCGCAAGTGCGTCGCGGGATCAGTTCGGTCAGCGGTCCGACCATGTTCGCCTGTGAAGTTCCGCTGCCGGTCGCGATGAAGTATCTGCTGCGCGGCATTCCGATGACGCCGAAAGAGGCGCTCGAATTGCACGTCGTGCACGAGGTCGTCGCGCCTGAAGCCTTGCTCGAGACGGCAAATCGCTGGGCAAGCGAGATCATGCAGGCGGCGCCGGTCGCGGTTCAAGGCATCAAAGAGGCGGCCGTGCGCGCGCAAGGACTCGCGCTCGACGAACGGATCCGCATGGCGCGCGGTGTCGCGAATAAGGTCCTGCAGAGCAACGACTCCAAAGAAGGCATCCTCGCGTTCAAGGAAAAGCGCCCACCACAATGGACCGGCCGGTAAACCAGCCGAACGGCGCGCGGCCGGGCGACACACAACGTCCGCCGCTGGCCGGCGTAAGGGTCGCCGACTTCACGCACGTGATCGCCGGCCCGTATTGCACGATGATGCTCGCCGACATGGGCGCCGACGTCGTGAAGATCGAGCGGCCGAAGATCGGCGACGATCTCCGGCATGTCGGCCGTTATCCCGGACGGGCCGAGCATGACGAAGACTATTTTTACACGGTCAATCGCCGTAAGCGGAGCATGGTGCTCGACTTCACCATGCCCGACGATCTCGAAACCGCTTATCAGCTCGTCGAAAAAGCGGACGTCGCGGTCTTCAACTTTGCACCGCTCACGGTGCAGAAGCTCGGTTTCGGTCCGGATCGCTTGCTCGCGCGCAATCCACGTTTGGTCTACTGTGCGCTTTCGGGCTTCGGCCAAACGGGGCCGTTGCGCGATCGCCTCGCGATGGATTCGATCATTCAGGCGTATTCGGGGATCATGAGCGTGACTGGTGAGCCGGAGAAGGGCCCGATGTCGGTCGGCGCGCCCGTCGCCGACGTCATCTCGGGGATGTTCGGCGCCTACGCAATCGTCTGCGCACTCATCGAAGCGCGGCGCACGGGGAAAGGCGCCGTCATCGACGTCAGCATGCTCGAGTCGATGATCGCGGTGTTGGGACCGCGCATGGGCGAAACGCTGCAGGCGGGGAAGTTGCCCGATCGCGTCGGCAACGAGAACCCGATGCGCGTCCCGGCGGGGATGTTCGAAGCTTCGGACGGCAGATATATCGCGGTCATGTCGCACGATCAGGGCCAGTGGCTGCGATTCTGCAGAGCGATCGGCCGCACCGAGTGGATCGACGAGCCGCGTTTCGCGACGTTGCGCGACCGCGTCCGGCATCGCGAGGAGCTGCATGCTCTCGTTCGCGAGATCTTTCGCACCGAGGGGACGGCGCGAGAGTGGGACGAGCGGTTCGCCGCCGAGCGCGTGCCGTGCGCGCCGGTCAACGATTATCAAGAGGCGCTCGACGAAGACCACATCCGGGAGCGGGGGCTGCTCCTGGAGATGGAGCATCCGAAGTCCGGCACGATCAAGCTCGTTGGGCCGCCTTGGAGATCTTCGCTGCCGCAACCGCCGCTCGTACCGCCGCCGGTTCTCGGGAACGACACGCAAAGCGTCATGCTCGAGTGGCTCGGCGCTGCGACGACGGCCGTGAGCCCGGCGTAACGCCGATGACGCGCAAGAACACGCAGACCAAGTCCGCGTACGCCGCGCAGAAGATCCGCCAAGCGCTCGCCGAGGGGCGCTTCGCTCACGGCGATTGGCTGCGCGCGCAAGGGATCGCCGACGAACTCGGCCTCTCGCTTACGCCGGTTCGCGAGGCACTCCTCGAACTGGCGAGCGAAGGCGTAATCGACTTCGAACCGTTTCGCGGGGCGCGAGTTTCCGAGATCCCGCTCGTCAACCTCTCTGAGGTCTATGCGGCGCGCGGTTTGCTCGAGTCGGCGGCGACGGGGCTCGCAGCGGCGCGTCTTACGCCGAAGGGCCTGGTCAAACTCGCGTCGTTGCACGCCGCGTTCGTCAAGGCGGTCGCTACCGGCGATCGCGAGAGCTTGCGCGATTTAAACGATCGTTTTCATTTCGCGATCTACGATGCCGCCGAAGCGCCGCTGATCCGGCAGCTGATCAAGACGGTTTGGACGCGCGCCCCGCGCGATACGTTCCGACTGCTTCCCGAACGTCCGGAGCGCTCGGTTCACGCGCACGGGCTCATCCTCGAGGCGTTGCGCCGTCGAGATCCACGCGAAGCCGAACAGGCCATGCGCTCGCACATCGACGAAGCATATACGTTGATTCGCGAGTATCGCGAAAGTGCTTGACGGGCTCTTCGCCGGCTTCCATCACGTCCTAACGCTGCACTATCTTTGGATTATCCTGATCGGCAGCGCGATCGGAATCGCGGCCGGCGCGACGCCGGGAATGAGCACCGCCGGGACGCTCGCAATCCTGATCCCGTTCACATTCACGATGGACGCCGTCGGCAGCTTGGCGTTGCTTGCCAGCGTCTATACGGGGGCACAATACGGCGGTTCGATCTCGGCGACGCTGCTAAACACCCCCGGCGCGCCCGAATCCGCAGTCATCACGTTCGACGGCTATCCGATGGCGCAGCAAGGAAAGGCCGGCAAAGCGCTGACCGCCTTGATCTGCGCCGGCCTCGTCGGCGGCCTCGTCGGCACGATCGTGCTCGTCGTGGCGGTCGTTCCGCTTGCGAAGGAAGCGCTGCGCTTCGGACCAGCCGAGATGTTCGCGCTCGCCGTTTTCGGGATGACGGTCGTCGGCGGGCTCGTGCAAGGTGGGATTTGGCGCGGCCTCGCTGCCGCCGCGCTCGGTTTGCTCGTGACGATGGTCGGGCAAGATCCGGTGACGGGGAGCGCGCGCTTCACGCTCGGTTCGACGAGCCTGCTCGGCGGCGTTCCGTTCGTCCCCGCGCTGATCGGTTTGTTCGCGCTCTCCGAAGTGTTCGTCTTGATCACCAAACGCGAGCAAACGATCGAGCTGCGCAACGTGACGACCAATCACGAGTGGCCCGGAAGCCGCAGTGAGCTGACGACGTGGTTGCGCTTCATGTTGATCGGAGCTGCGGTCGGGATATTCGTCGCGGTCCATCCGGGCAGCGGCGCGACGATCGCTTCGCTGATTGCGTACGGCGTAGCGCGTCAACTCTCGAAGACCCCGCATCTCTTCGGGAAAGGGGCGATCGAAGGGATCATCACGCCCGAGGCGGCCGACAAGGCGACGGTCGGCGCCGCGATGATCCCGCTGCTCGGTTTGGGCATCCCCGGTTCGGCGAGTTCGGCGGTACTGATGGGCGCGTTCACCTTGCACGGCGTCGAGCCGGGTCCGATGATCTTCAAGAATCACGCCGAGATCGTGTGGGCGCTATTCGCGAGCCTCTTCATCGCGAACTTCGTCGTCTTCGGCCTCGGCTTCGGCGGCGTGCCGTTGTTCGCGCGCGTGACACTGATTCCGCGCAAATATTTGCTCGCCGGAATCGTCGCGCTCTGCTTCGTCGGAGCGTACGCCAACGGCTCGAACATGATCTCGGTCTGGACGGCGCTCGCGTTCGGAATCGTCGGGTTCCTGTTGCGCCGCGGCGGTGTTTCGGCGGCCCCGATCGTCCTCGGGCTCGTCCTCGGGCCGTTGCTCGAGACCAATCTCCGCCAAGCGATGATCATCAGCGGCGGCAGTTGGCTCTATCTGCTCCAAAGCCCGATCGCGATCTTTCTCTACGTGCTCGGCCTCGCGGCGGTCATCGTGCCGTCCGCTCTCGGCCGGCGGAAGACGGCGTATCCGGTCGCTATACCGGTGGATCCCGAATGAACCGCACAGGTTGGTTCACCTACGAACGCGCCGTTATGCTCGCGCTCTTTGCATTCGGAGCGCTCGTCTACGGACTGAGCTTCGGGATCGATACGTCGACAGCGGCATCGACGGATATCGGGCCCACATTCGTCCCGCGCGTCTTTGCGGGACTTTTGATGGCGTGTTCGTTGCTCGCGGTGTTCTTTGCGAAGCCGGTCGAAGAGCAACCCCGGCCCTTCGATGTGACGCTGTTCGCATGCGTTGCGGTCGTCGTGCTCTATGCGCTTGCGATGCCGCGGCTCGGCTACGTCGCCAGCACGATCGTCGCGCTCGCGCTGATCTTGGCGCTCGTGCGCGCCGGCGCGTGGTGGCGCATCGCTCTCTTCGCGCTCGGCATGACGGCCGCGACCTATTTCATCTTCGAGAAAGTGCTGACAGTCGGGCTACCGCCCGGCCCCTGGGGCTTCTAGGGTACCTAGTACCAGCCGTCGGCGAGTTGCGTCAACTGGTAGAGAGTCTTGTCGAGGTCGGATGACGTCACAACGCCGTGCCCGGCGGTAGTTGCCTCGAGCGCCGCTTTGAGTGCCGCCTCGAAGGCGGCGAGGCGGCGCCGCTTGGCCGCGATCAGCACTTCGATCTGCCCGGGTTCGAGCCGCTTTACGACGGCCTCGTTGACTTGCGCGCGTAGCGAGTCGACTTCCGAGCGCGCTCGATCTGCGACCGTTGCGACGCGCGTGCCGTCGGCGTGTGAGAGTCCCTCCACCGGTGGCCGGAACGAATCGAGCGGATCGAACCAACCGTACGTGCGATCGTAGAGTCGGTAGAGTTCGGCGATCTCGCGCCGCGCACGCTCGCGAATTTCGTGGACCTTTTCACGAAACGCAGCCATCCCCGAAAGGACCGCGCCGGCGGTCTGCGGGGCCAGCGTCTCCTCGATGGTGCGGCGGTATGCGCGGTCGGCTTCGTCCATCGCCGCGATCGCCGGAACGAATCCGTCCCGGAGCTCGGACTCGCTCCCTTCGATATTGAGCTGGGAACTCGCGACGGCGGCAAGTGCGAGCGCAAGCGGCGGAAGGGCCCTGTCGATCACGCTAGCTTAGACGGCTTTGATCGGACGATAACGCGGCTCCCACATCGCGTCGCGAATCGCTTCCTCCAAATTCGGCGGATTGACGCGCGTGAGGCCTTCGAGCGCGGCCTGTTTCGCGACGGCGATGGCTACGAGGACCGAGACCTCGTGCAGATTGGAGACCGCCGGGAGAATCGATGAACCGAGTTGCGACGTGTCGACCATCTCGGCGATCGTACACGCGGCCGCCGTAAACATTCCGTCGCTGATAAGGCGTGCGCGGGTGACGATCGTTCCCAAACCGAGCCCCGGAAAGAGCATCGCGTTGTTGGCTTGCGCGATCGTGTAGGTCACGCCGTTGTAGATCACGAGGTCGAAGGGGCTTCCGGTGGCGACCAACGCCTTGCCGTCGGTCCATCGAATGAGGTCGACCGGTACCGCTTCAGCGAGCGCCGTCGGATTCGAAAGCGACAGAATGACGGGGCGCGGCGTCCCCTGCGCCATCTGCCGCACGATCGATTCGGTAAATGCGCCGGCAACGGCCGACGACCCGATGAGGACCGTCGGTTGGACCTGACGCACGAGCTCTTCCAGCGTAATACCGCGTTCGCCGTCGCGGTTCCACCCGGCGACTTCGGCCGCGGGTCGCGCATACTGCGTTTGGAAGTCGCGAAGATCCCCCATGTCGTCGATCAGCAGTCCGTGACGGTCGACGCACCAAAATCGGCGCGCAGCCTCTTGGGTGGAGAGACCGTCGCGCATCATCGCGATCCGGATGAGGTCGGCGACGCCGCAGCCGGCGGTCCCGGCACCGAAGACGACGATCTTTTGGTCCCGCATCCGGCCGCCGGCTACTTTGATCGCAGCCATCACGGCAGCGAGCACGATCGATGCGGTGCCCTGAATGTCGTCGTTGAAGGTGCAGATCGACGATCGATACGTATTGATAATCCAACGCGCATTGATCGCGCTGAAGTCTTCCCAGTGCAGCAGCGCGTTTGGGTATAGGCGGAGAGCGGTCGATATGTACTTGTCGATGAAGGCTTGATACCGCTCGCCGCGGACGCGCGGATGACGGTATCCAAGGTAGAGAGGATCGTCGAGGAGCGATTGCCGGTCCGTTCCGACGTCGAGCATGACCGGAATCGCGCGCGACGGATCGATCCCCGCGGCAGCGGTATAAACGGCCAATTTGCCGACGCAGATATCGATGCCGCCGACGCCCCAATCGCCGATCCCGAGAATCGCTTCGGCGTCGGTCGCCACGAGCAGATCGATGTCGTCGGCACCCGCCCCGGTCCCGGCGCTTAAGAGCGCTTCCTCGATTTCGTCCGGTCGGTCGATCGATAGAAAGACGCCTCGCGGCCTGCGGTATTGATGGCTGTACTGCTGGATCGCTAAACCAACCGTCGGCGTATAAACGATCGGGAACATCTCAACGACGTGCGAGGAGAGCAGATGGAAGAAGAGCGTCTCGTTTCGGTCCTGCATCGCCGTCAGGAACGTGTTCCTGGCCAGATCGTTCGGTTGCTTCCTGAAGAGGTCGTACGCTCGCTCGGCCTGTTGCTCCATCGTGAGAACCGCCGGCGGAAGCAATCCCGTCAGGCCCAGCGCCCGCCGCTCCTCGAACGTGAACGCCGTGCCTTTGTTGATCTGAGGCGTATGCAGCACGTCGAAGCCGCGAGCCGAAACCTCCAACGCGCCGTATTCGTCGATGCGGTAGAATTTCGCGGGCTTGCGAACGCTCGTGACGGCCATAGGTTGCCTCCCGGAACGCGCGATTTACAGGGCCTAGGGTCCTTTTGACGTGACACGCGGAACTCTTGTGCGCCCGGCCACGTTCGACGAGCGTGCCGGCCGGCCGTACGTCCAGGTAGGCTAGACTTACGGGCGAAGGCCCCATGAGTCTCCCTAACGTCATCCAGAGAAGAAGCCATGCTCAATCGCCTTTTGTTCGTCACGGTGTTTGCGGTGCTCGTAGCGGGCTGCAGCAGTACATCGTCGACGCCGACGCCGACGCCGACTCCAACACCGCAACATCTGTATGTCGGAAGCGACGACACGCCGGGCGTGGTGATGCAGTTCAACCTGCCGTTGACGGCAAGCTCGACGTCGAACTTCTCGATCGCCTCGAACAACGTCGTGTCCGTCGCAGTCGACGCCAGTGGAGACTTGGCTGTAGGCGACAACGCGGGTCACCTGCAGTTCTTCACTGCGCCGCTTTCAGGCGCGAGCGTGCCCTCGGCGGCGTTCAATAACGGCACTGCATCGAACGACGGTCAGATCGCCTTCACGAGCGCCGGCGACTTCTGGGTTGGAAACGTCTCGAATCAGGTGAATATGTTCACCCATCCGTTCAGCAACGTCAGCAGCGTGTCGGCGTCCGTCACCAACGCGGGGTTGGTATCGGCGATCGGAACGGCGTTCGATGCCGCACAGAACCTGTACATCTCGAACGCCGGCTCGGGCACTGCACTCACCTGCAGCAGCGGCGCCGGCACCTGCAGCAATCTGCTCGTGTACGCATTGCCATACACCGGAGCACCGATCATCAGCACGAACGTTCCGAGCACGGCATATCGCAAAGTCGCGGTAAACGCGACACAGCTTTTCGCAGCGTCGGTTGCGGGCGCCACGGGCAAAGTCGACGTCTACACCTTGCCGATCACTTCGGCGAGCGCGCCGGCCTTCTCGCTCACCACCGGCGTGAATACTCCGGAAGCGCTCGCGCTCGACGCGGCCGGCAACCTCTACGTCGGAAATCTCTCGAACGCAACCGTGGCGGTCTACACCGCGCCGATTACGTCGGGTAGCGTGCCGTCGCTGACCTTTACGGTGAGCGCCGGGGCGTTTGCGATCTTCGGAATCGCGATCGGCAAGTAACGTTCCTTAGGCGGCGGGTTCGCTTGACGGCGAGCCCGCCACTGAGGCGGGTCATTTGAAGACGGGCGGTAGGCTCGGGTTGTCCGTGTAGGAAGCCCGTGAGAAGCTCGCCAAATCATCGGCATGAGGCGGCGAATTCCCGCTTTGGCGATCGTGGCGATGTTGGGTGTGCTCGCGGTAGCGGCATGCTCCGGTGGTGGTGGTGACTACGGGCCGGCCTCTGACGTTCAGCTCCTCCGAACGATGTGGCAAGCGGAATCAACACCCGGGAAGATCGTGCAAGTCGTCGTGGTGGAGAATTACGGTGTCGCCGACGTAACCAACACCCAAGAGAGCCTCAAGTACGTCGAGCTCTTCGTGAAAGGCGCTTCCCAGGGGTCCGGGGCGTGGCAAAGCGACATCGGCCGCCTCTACTCGAGCACCATCTACGGTCCGGCTGCCGCGTGCGCGTTCACCCAGCGTGGAGTTCCGCAAGACGTAGCGGATCAGATTGTTGCTCACGACACACGCCTCGCGGCCGCGGCGCAGCAAAACCCGCAGGCCGGATGCGGCGGTTGAGTCTGCCGGGCGACGGCCCGAAACGGTGAGTTCTACGATGCGTCTTGCATTCGCCGCGTTTTTCGCTGCAGCGTTCTTGGCTGTGCCTTTCCTCTCGTCTGCAGCGCCGACGCCCAAGGCCCTGGGGCTCCTCGGACGCTCTACCTAATAGTAATTGTCACCATCGCGGCTATCGAAATAGGTAGAGCAATTCAGAGGCACATCCAAGTTCCCAGCCTTCTTGAATATGCAGGCTCCCTTCTCGCCTTAGTGGCAGGCTATGCGATTTTCATGAACCGCATTTTACGGAATCGGACGGGACAGGCCGCGACGGCTCAGGGCGACCAGGTCGTCACCGCAAGCGGGACGGTGCGTCACCCCTGAGTCGTACCCGAAGGGGGCCGCACGTATAACCCGCGGACCGACGCCATCTCTCTCAGCCGCCCGAAACCCGCTTCGTCGGTCGGAACGACCGAAACGCCTCTGACTCCTTGGGTGCGCCGCGACCGGGAACGCTCGTCGGCCGTTGAACGTTACGAAGGACGCGGGTCGCTCTATCGGCTCGGGCAAGTAAGAAACCAGCGCTCCCCTTTCACTCGCAACTTACTGGAGGTAAACCCATGCACCGCATGATTCACGCAGCCGCAATCACGTCAATGCTCTCGCTCGCGACGAGTTCCTTCGTGCTCGTCGGCGTGTTCGTTGGCTCGACAACGACGTCGGTCTCGGCCGCGTTCGACGCTTTTCTCGAAATCGATGGGATAAAGAGCGAAAGCCAAGCCGTAGTTACGAAACACACCACGAACGGCAAGACCGACTATTTCTTGACGTTCAACGGTAAGCCCGCAGCGCCCGGCACGTACCAGTGCGCGAACGGCCAGCACATCAAGGTTGTCGGGCCCAACGGGATGATTGAGGTTCTATCGTTCTCATGGGGCGTACACTCAACGCAGTGGTCGCCGACCGGCCCCCTCTTCATGCGAAAAGCCGGAGGACAACAATAGCCGCCCGTAACCCGCTTCGTTAGTCGGTACGGTCGGAACGCCCGAAACCGCGGTAGCCAAACGGTAGCCATTCGGTAGCCGCCCGAGGCGTCCGTCGACGCCCCTTGGTGCCCGCCCGCGGCCGAAGAAACCCTTATAAAAGGAAGATGCACTGAATCTCATTGTGTTCTTAGAAATGATCTCGCTGACGAACGCCTCGAACCAACTCAGTTAAGAAGACGCGGCCTAATTGTCTCCGATGCCCCTGTCTAGGTAGTTGCCAGCGAAGCCGCATACTGGGCGTCGGCTTCGCGCAACTCGTCCGCAAGCGCAATGCGCCGCACGCCGGGGGGATAGGTCCCATCCGGGTGCGCCGCCCGCCAGTCTTGTGCGAGAACGACAAAATATTCAAAGTTTTCCCACACCGCGTTGCTGCCTCGAGCCCGTCGCGCCGCGACGACTATCGGAGCTAGGACCAACCTCATCGCGGGAGCCTGTCTGGTTGTGGCTCTTGGACTCGTTATCTACTTCATCATCGAGCTGATTTTGCACATCTAAAGCGGCGCGCCTCAAGGAGGAGAGACTACTACCTACCCTGCCCCCCGCATTTTTTGCGTTGCCGAGATTTCTTGCAGTAACTCACGCTCAAGACGTACGAGGCGAGCGAGGCCCGGTATGGTGTCACGCGCCCAATTTGGTTAGGGAGATCGACACGCAGTGCCAACCTGAATTTAGCTGTGACAACCTCGCGATGGTATTCACAGCATTGAGTCCTGCCCCCGGGTACCCTGCCCCCGTTAGGTTTAGCGCCGGCAGTTGGCCCGCTGGGCACGTCAGCGCGGGGTGCAACCCCAGCCAGCTGCTTGAGACCCTGGCACTCGTAATTACCACATAGAGCGGCGTAAATTTGGTTCCTTTCGGCAGAGTAGTACTTGCCAGCGGGTTTTGAGGGGTACCAACGCTAGCAGTTACAGGGGCCGTCAAAGTTACAGTTGCGCTCGAAAGTCCTCCCCCTTGTACGCTAATCCCGTTACCCGTAACCTGACCTACCACATTGCCAACCGCGTTCTGAACTATGGCGTATTGTAGTGATGATTGCGCAGCCGCTAGGCCCATGCTGGCGACAAGAAATATCGCCACAAGAACCGGCGAGAGCGCCGCGAGCATACGTCGAGCCTTAAGATTTCTCATTTGACCTCTTCTCCTTTGTTCGAGCCGAGCTGCTCGATGCAGGGAAAACGTGCTTCATTGGCTTGAGGTTCCCCTCGCTCGAATCCCGCTCGAATCCCGCTCGAATCCCGCTCCGCCTAGACGCGAGCCGCCCGAAACCCACTTCGCCGGTCGGAACCCTCGGAACGAACGAAAACCCTGAGTCCTTCCGTGCGCCGCGAGCGGGAACGTTCGTCGGTCGTTGAACGTTACGGGGACGCGGGCTTGCTTTACCGGTTCGTAAGGAGCTCTAAGATGCGTCTTGTATTCGCAGCGTTTTTCGCCGTAGCGCTTTTTGCCGTGCCGTCCCTTTCGAGTGCCGCGGCCACAGGCTACTCGTGGCCGCTCTCCGTCTCAGTTCCATTTGAGATGAGCTACCCAGTGGGGCCACCATATTCACCCGTTTACGCCGTGACGGTGACTTGTCGCTATTACGCTCCCGGGAGCAACACGGCATTGCTGCGAGCCGTGGGCACACGGACAGCGAGCTTCCAGACCAGGGGCCTGACGGTTCTTAATGAGGTGGCTCCGGGTGCCTTGGTGAGCATACCTGGTCCGAAGGGCTCCGGACCGCCGGTATCAGGCGCTACAATCGGGTGTGTCCTAAGCATGGCTGCCGGAAGCAGCATTGATGGCCCGTACAACATGCCCTTAGGCATTAGTGGCACAACTTCCGTGCAGCTCACGCTTCCGCCGTCGCCTCCTGTTGCGCTGCAAATGCCGGCGATGACCCTCTTAGGACACAAATAGCCACCGGGTTTTTACGGTCGGAGCGGATGCTGCCGAACGGCTTGCCGCAGCGCGGACCCCGGCGCTCCCATCTGGCGCTTCGAAACCCACTTCGTTGGTCGGAACCCTCGAAACGCCCGAAACCCCGGTAGCCAAACGGTAGCCATTCGGTAGCCGCCCGAGGCGTCCGTCGGCGACCCTCGGTGTCCGCTTGCGACCGAAGAAACCCTTATATTATGGGCTCTTGACGCCCGTCGGTAACCTCGCCCGACCCGAGGCGACCCCTAAAAGAACGGGTTGTGCGCTTTTTCTTGGGCGATCGTAGAAGGCGGTCCGTGACCCGGCATGAGGACGGTCTCATCGTCTAACTTGAATATCTTGTTGCGAATGCTCGTGAGGATGTCCGCGTAGGTCGAGACCTCGCCGAACGCGCCGCCGACGCTGCCCGCGAAGAGCGTGTCGCCGGTGAACAGCGTCGAGCGGAACATGAAGCACGACGAGCCGTCGGTGTGGCCGGGCGTGTGCAACATCCGAATCTCTGCGCCGTCTCCGAATGCGAGCGCGTCGCCGTCGACGACCGGGAGCGCCTTGTGGGCAAGCGGGCCGATCGCGTGGACGTCGGCCTTGTGCATGACGATCTGCGCATCGGGGAAGGCGCGCGCGACGTCGGCGGTCGCGTCGCAATGGTCGGCGTGCTTGTGCGTGATCAAGATGTAGCGCAGCGCGAACGGCCCCTCGCCGATCGCGCGCATCAAGTTGCCCGGCAAGCCGGCGGGATCGATCAGCGCTGCGGTGCGTCCGTCGTCGAGATGGAAGAGATAGCCGTTCGACGGATGCGGGGCCTGCGGATGGTGCCGCACGTCCGGCGGAAATGCAACGTGCGGCTCCCAGCGTTGCGCGGCGAGGTCGGCGAATTTTCCCGGATCGAGCCGCAGGAGCGGCGCGATCGCGCGAGCCGCATCCTCGCTCGGGAGGCCCTCGCCACTCGTCCATGCCGCCAGATCGACGACTTTCAGTCCCGTTCTTGCAGCGATCGCCGCGTCGTCGACACCGGTTCCGCGTTTGGCTTTACGAAAAACGTCGCAGAATTCGTCCTCGAGCATAGCAGCGTTCGTTCGCCGGGAGGGCGCGGCCTCATGTTAGGCCGGCCTGCTGAAACCGGGCTGGCCCGCGGCATGTCGAAGAGGCCGGAATGGAGCGGCTCATCGTCATCGGTTCGGGTCCGGCGGGATTGACCGCTGCGATCTACGCTGCCCGCGCGAACCTGGCGCCGCTCGTTTTCGCCGGTTATCAATACGGCGGCCAGTTGATGTTGACGACCGAAGTCGAGAACTACCCGGGCTTTCCGGCCGGGATCATGGGCCCCGAACTCATGGAACAGTTTCGGACGCAGGCCGAGCGTTTCGGCGCAACGATCGAGAACGTCGACGTCACGAAGGTCGATTTCGCCGAGCGGCCGTTTCGCGTGTGGGCCGACGAGCGCGAACATCAGGCCGAGAGCGTCATCGTCGCGACCGGTGCGAGCGCGCGCTGGCTCGGAATTTCGGGCGAAGAACGCTTACGCGGACAGGGCGTCTCGTCGTGCGCGACCTGCGACGGCGCATTTTTTCGCGATCGACGGATCGCCGTGGTCGGCGGCGGCGACTCGGCGATGGAGGAGGCGCTCTTTCTCACGCGCTTCGGGTCGCAGGTCACCGTCATCCACCGTCGCGACTCGGTGCGCGCGAGCAAGATCATGGCCGAGCGCGCGCTCCATCATCCCAAGATTGAGTTCATCTGGAACGCGGTTGTCGAAGAAGTCAAGGGCGAGCTGAAGGTCGAGTCGCTCGTGCTGCGCGACGTCGTGAGCGGCAAGCCCTTCGAAATCCCGGCCGATGCGATGTTCGTCGCGATCGGGCACGACCCGAACACCGAGATATTTCGCGGACAGTTGGAACTCGACGCGCAGGGCTATCTCGTCTCGCAAGACGGCGTGCACACGAAGATTCCCGGCGTCTTCGTCGCCGGCGACGTCTACGATCATCGCTACCGCCAGGCGATCACCGCGGCCGGGATGGGTTGCAAAGCCTCGATGGAAGCCGAGAAATACTTGGAGGGAATCGAAGCGGAGCGCGCCGCTCAGCGCCTCTCTCCGGTTAGCGGCTAAGCGCCGCTGGTTTTCGCAACCAAGTCGCCGAGCGCGGCCTCGAGTTCGGTGAACTTGAAACGGTAGCCGAACGCGAGCGTCCGTTCCGGGATGACGCGCTGTCCTTGCGTGGCGACGCTCGCGCCTTCGCCTAACATCATCCGCAGCGCGAACTCCGGGACTCTGGCCACCGCCGGGCGGTGAAGCGCATGCGCCAGCACGCGCGTGAACTCGGCGTTCTGCACGGGATTCGGGGCGGTCGCGTTGACCGGGCCCTCCAGACGATCGATCGCATCAAGGTAGATCGCGACCACGTCGTCGACGTGAATCCACGAATACCACTGCCGCCCGCTCGCAACGACGCCGCCGGCGCCGAGCCGGAACATCGGCAGGATGCGCGCCATCGCCCCACCATCGGTTCCAAGGACGAGCCCCATGCGAACGCGCGTGACGCGTGCGCCGAATTCTGCGGCGCGGGCGGCTTCGGCTTCCCAGTCGACGCAGACGCGAGCGAGGAAGTCGTCGCCCGGCGGGCTCGCTTCGACGAACGTCGCGGTCTCGCTCGTTCCATAGTAGCCGATCGCCGAGGCGGAGACGTAGACCTTCGGCGGCGAGGCCGCATTGCGCAAGCGGCCGATCAACACGCGCGGAGCGTCGACGCGGCTCGAGCGGATACGTGCTTTGACGTCGGGCGTCCAACGTTGCGCGACGTTTTCGCCGGAGAGGTTGACGAGCGCATCTGCGTTTTCGCAGGCCCGCGCCGCTGCGTCGACGTCGCGCAGCGAAGCTTCGGCGACCTGGTCGCCGCGTGCGGCGAGCGCTGTGCGGAGATGCCGTCCGATGAAGCCCGAGGCTCCCAGGACGGTGACCTTCATGGGAGCCTTATACTCTTACGAGTCCTTCGCTGCCGACGATCGCTTCGAGTTCGCCGGCTTCCTTCGGAATCGCCGCCGTCAGCACGTCGGGTTCACCCGGCGTACACAGCACGTCGTCTTCGATTCGAACGCCGATCCCTTTCCAGCGCTCCGGAACGTCGAGGTCCGTTTGCACGTAGATCCCCGGTTCGACCGTCATCACCATCCCCGGCTCGAGCGCCCGATAGGCGTCGTCGGCATTACGATAGCGTCCGGCGTCGTGGACGTCGAGACCGATCCAGTGTCCCGTCCGGTGCGGGTAGAAGTCGAAGAACTTGTTTTCAACGACCAGCGCGTCGACCGAGCCTTTCAGCAGACCGACGTCGATCAAGCCTTCCGTGATCACGCGCACGGCGGCTTCGTGATAGGCGTTGTACGAACGGCCCGAGCGGACCTGATCGATCCCCGCTTTTTGCGCGCGTAACACGATGTCGTAGATCGCGCGCTGCTCGGCGCTGAACTTTCCGTTGACCGGCCACGTGCGCGTGACGTCGCAGGCGTAGAGGTCGAACTCGGCGCCGCTGTCGATCAGCACGAGGTCGCCGTCGCGCAATTGTTCGCGATTGGTGTTGTAATGGAGGGTCGTCGCGTTGGCGCCGCCGGCGACGATCGACGAGTAGGCGGTGTCTTGCGCGCCGGCGAGTTTGTACTGCTGCTCGATGATCGCCTCGAGTTCGTATTCCCACATCCCGGGGCGCGTCGCGCGCATCCCCGCTTCGTGACCGGCGCGCGTCGCGGCGGCGGCGCGTCGCATCGCTTCGAGTTCGGGCGGGGTCTTGCGCAAGCGCATCTCGTGGACGATCGTCCCGGGTTCCAGGAATGACTGGGGGGCCTTTCCGCCGCGGCGCACCGTATAACGCGCGCCCTTGACGGCGTCGAGGACGATGCGGTCGAGTCGGTCGTCGTTGCCGATCCCGTAGTGGAGCGTCGTGGCGCCGACGAGGTAGTCGGCGAGCTTCGCGGCGAGTTCGTCGATTGGGAAGGCGACGTCCATCCCGTATTCGGCGACCGCGCCTTCGAGGCCGACGCGCTTTCCGTTCCAGATCTCGGCCGAACGATCGCGCGGCCGCAGAAACATGATCGCGTGCTCTTTCTCGCGGTTTGGCGCGAGGACTAGGACCGCTTCAGGCTCCTTGAGACCCGTCAAATAGTAGAAGTCCGAATTTTGCCGGAATTCGTATTCGGTATCGGCGTTGCGCGAGGCCTGGCGCGCCGACGGGATCACGGCGACGGCGTCGGCGCCGAGCGAGCGACAGAATGCGGCGCGGCGTTCAGCGTAGATGTTCACGGCGTTACAGATTCGCCGCGGACCGCGACTCGCCTCGGCGCCGAAGGGATCACGTGGACAGGGATTCGTGATGGGCGTCGAATCGGGGCTTCATGGCGGAAAAACGCGAGTGGAGCTTGCGCGGCCTTTCGGTCATCGCGTTTGCTCACGGCGTCAGCGACTTCTACGCCGGGATCGTACCGTTTACGATCTTCCTCGTGCTCTCGCACCAGCATATCTCGCCGGTCTATCAGGGCATCCTCGTCTTCCTCTGGTACGTCGCCAGCTCGATCGTGCAGCCGTTCTTCGGCGCCTATACCGATAAGCACGGGCGCTGGTGGTTTCTACCGGCCGCGCTCGCGCTCGTCATGGTCTGCATCTCGATCGCGGGGGTCATCAGTTCGATATGGCTGCTCACACTGTGCATCCTCATCGGTGGGATCGGTTCGGCCGTGCTCCATCCCGAAGGCGGAAAATATTCGGCGATGCTCAGCGGCAAGCGTCGCGCCAGCGGAATCTCGATCTTCCAGATCGGGGGACAGATCGGTTACGCCCTCGGGCCCGTCGCGATCGCGATTCTCTACGCGCGCCTGGGTGGAATCGGTTCGCTGCTGTTACTGATCCCTGGGACGCTCGCCGTCGCGATCGTCTTCGCGGCGATGCGCCACGTCGACCGTTCGGCCGTTGAGGTCCATCGCTCGTCGCCGGGACACACTACGGCGAGTGGGCCCGTCGATCGCGTCGGCGTCAGCTTGCTCGTGACGAGTACGGCGCTGCGCCACTTCACGACGGCCGCGTTCATCGTGTTTTTGCCCAACCTCTTGGTCGCGCAGATGATGCTCGCCGGCCTCAAGCGATCGGCCGCAATTCCGGTCGCGGGCGAAGTCGTCACGGCGTTCTTGCTCGTCTCGGTCCTCGGCCTCTTCCTCGGCGGCCATCTCTCGGACCGCTATGGGCCGGTGCGTATCTCGATCATCGCGCTGTGCAGCGCGGTCCCGTTTCTGTTTGCGTTCTTTGCGGCGCCGGGCGTGCTCGGGATCGGCGCGCTGTTGATCGGGAGCGTCCTGCTCGCCGTGCAAAATGCCCCGGGCGTCGCGATCGTGCAGGCGATGCTGCCGAAGAATCTCGGGATGGCGCTCGGCCTGATGAACGGCGTCGCGTTCGGCGCGGGCTCGGCGCTCGTCGCGGGTCTCGGCGTCGCGGTCGCGCAACTCGGCGCGCAGGCGGCGCTCGAGGCCGTGAGCGTCACGCCGCTCGTCGCCGCGCTCGCATACCTCGTCGTCAACGGTCGCATCCCGGCCGTACACGCGCGGCCGGCGCACGTCGCTTAACTAAATCTTTCCGACGAATCGTCCCGGCGCGAGGGTCGCGTTCGGATCGAAACGCGACTTGATCGCGCGCATCATCTCGAGCGCGGACGGCGGCGCACCCCACATCGCGAGGTCGCCGCGCAGCGCTTCGGGTGCGGTCAGCACCGAAACGTTCGGCAGAGAGGCGTGGAGCAGCGGGTCGAACGTGCCGATCCGCTCCGAGAGCTGGCCGGTCACCGGCGTGCTGACGCGTGCGATCACGTCGCCGGTGCAAATGTCCTCGATCAGCTCGAGCCCGAGCGCCTCGCGTTGCGCGAGGCTGGCGATCGTTGCGGTTCGTTCGAACAGATCGCTCGGCAGGCCGCGGCTGCGATAGGTGACCGAGCGATCGCCCAACCGAATGACGTATGCGTCGATCAAACGCGCCAGCGCCTTTCCCGCGCCGGCGTCGAAGAGCGTCGTCTCGGGGACCCCGGCGGCGCCGAGCGCGGAGCGAAGTTGGCGTGTCGCTCGGTCGACCGATGGAACCGCGCCCTCGAATAAGAGGAAGATCCGGCCCTCGAGGCCGTCTCGCCCGTCGATGTCGTCGGCGAAGCCGGCGATCGCCAGAACCGCCGCCGGTTCGACATCGAGTCCGGCGACGTGTTCCATCGCGCGTCGTCGCGTTCGTTCGGGAAGTGTCGCGAGCGCGACGCGGCGGGCCTCCGGGCTCGGAAGCGTCTTGAAATTCGCGCGCACGAGAACCCCGAGTGTTCCGAGCGAGCCGCAGTAGAAGCGGCTGAGATCGTATCCGGTCGAGTTCTTCACGACCATCCCGCCGGCTTTGGCGATGACGCCGTCGGCGAGCACGATCGTCGTGCCGATGACGAAGTCGCGCGGCGATCCGTATTTCGCGCGGCGCGGACCGAGCCAGCCGCTCGCGAGCACGCCGCCGACCGTGCTCCGCGCCGCATTGGGCGCGTCTAGCGGGATGAACTGTCCGCGCTCAGCAAGGGTTTCGTCGAGCGCCGACGCGGTCAGTCCCGCCTCGACGGCGATCGTCAGGTCACGATATTCGTATTCGAGGATACGCGCGAGCGCCGTGGTGCGAAGCGCGACGTCATAGCGCGAGGGCGCATGTCCGAGCGACTGCAACGTCCCGCCGCCGACGACGACGACCGCTTCGCCGGCGGCATCGCACTCGCGTAGCGTCGCCGCCAACTCTTCGACGCTCGCGGGCGTGACGACGCGGCGCGGCGTCACCGCTCCGAGCCCGAATTCGGCGGATGTGGGCGCGCGCTGGGTTACAGCCACGCGCCCGCGCTCACCGCTTGTGGGACGCGAACTTCGCCGCAGACGGCTCCGCTCGGAAAGATCTTGTCGGGGTTGAAGAGCCCTTTGGGATCGAAGACACCGCGCACGCGTCCCATCGTCGCGAGGTCGGACGTCGAAAAGACGAGCGGGAGCGTCTCACGTTTTTCGTAGCCGATCCCGTGCTCGCCGGAGATCGTTCCGCCGAGATCGATGCAGGCCCTCAGGATTTCGGTTCCCGCAGCGACGACCGCGCCGACTTGCTTGAGGTCGCGGCGATCGAACATCAGGAGCGGATGCAGGTTGCCGTCGCCGGCGTGAAAGACGTTGCCGACCGTGAGGTGGTGCGCGCGCGCGATCTCGTCGACGCGATGCAACGCTTGGGGCAAGCGCGTCCGCGGCACGGTCGCGTCCTGAATGTAGTAATTTGGCGCGATGCGGCCGATCGCGCCGGCCGCGCCCTTGCGCGCGGCCCAAAGCGCGTCGCGCTCCGCCGGTTCGGACGCCGAACGCCACGAGAGCGCGCCGTGCTCGCGAACGATGGTTTCGATGCGTCGTTCGCGAGCGACGGTTGCGTCGGCCTCACCGGCGATCTCGACGAGCAGCACGGCGCTCGCGTCGAGCGGATATCCGGCATGATAGTGCGCTTCGACGGCTTGCACGATCGTCCGATCCATGATCTCGAGCGCCGTCGGAACGATCCCGGCTCCGATGATCGCGGAGACGGCGGCTGAGGCGGCCTCGACGTCGCCGAACGCGGCGACGCAGACCCTGATCGACGGCGGGATGCGCATGAGCCGCAAGTCGATCGCCGTGATCACGCCGAGCGTCCCTTCGCTCCCGATCAACAGGCTCGCGAGATCGTACCCCGGATCGTCGCGTGCGACGCGGCGCACTTCGCCGGTCGCGTCGACAAACTCGATCGCCAGGACGTGGTTCGTCATCGAGCCGTACGAGAGCGCATGCGGGCCGCCCGCGTTCGTCCCCGTGTTGCCGCCGAGCGTCGAAATTTTCTGCGACGACGGGTCGGGACCGAAGAAGAGGCCGTGCGGCTGGCCCTTCTTCGAAAGTTCGAGATTGATCACGCCCGGCTGGACGCGCGCGCGCCGATTGGCGGCGTCGAGCGAGAGGATGCGATTCATCCGCGCGAACGAGATCACGATTCCGCCGCGCGTCGGCGATGCGCCACCGCACAGACCGGTCCCCGCGCCGCGCGGAACGATCGGCTCGTCGCATTCGTGCGCGATCCGAACGATCGCGGCGACGTCGCGCGCGTCCTGCGGCAAGACCGCGGCGCTCGGCAAACTGTCTTCGCAGTACGCGTCGAAGGCGTAGACCGCGAGATCTTCGGGCTCGGTGCGGACCGCATCGGCGCCGAGCGCGTCGACCAAGCGCTCGCGGACGCGCGATCCCACAACCGTCTTCATCGCTAAACCCTGTTTGGGGGTACCTTGCGGCTTCCTGGCGCTCGATTCGGGTCGCGACTAATACAATAGATACTGAGCGCGGGCGGCGGTGAAGTCGTGGACGCCGGCATCCCACTGGGCCTCGATCTCCTCGACCGAGAGACCGTCGTGAAGGCCGCGCCGCAAGGTGTCGGTTCCCCAGTCGCGATCGACGGCCTTGGCGTTTTCCAGCTTGAAGATCGAAGGTGCGACCTCGCGCACGGCGACCAGTATCTCGACGGCGGTGCGGACGGCGCGGAGCGCGTGACGGTCGGTAACGATCAGCTCGACGCCGGTCATCGTCTTCCCGGACCAAAATCCGGCGAGCGGCGTCCAGGCCGTGGCGCGAAAATGGACTCCCGGGATCGATCGACCGTTGAGATACGCAGCGAGAGCGGCACCATCCAAGCCGACGGCGCCGGCGAAGAAGAACGGTTTGAAGGGTTGGGTCGGGCCGGCCCCGTTGTTGAGACCGGCGGAATTGATCAACCCCGTCGCGGGATAGACGAACGTCGTCTGCCACTCGGGGATGTTTGGGGATGACTGCACCCACCGCAGGCCCGTGTCGGGCCAAAGCATCCCGCGTTTCCAACCTTGCATCGCGATCACGCGCAGGTCGCAGCCGATGCCGAAGCGATCGTTGAACATCTGCGCGAGCTCACCGACGGTCATCCCGTGGCGAACCGCGAGCGGATAGAGTCCGACGAACGACGCGAAATGAGGATCGAGGACCGGGCCTTCGACGACGTCGCCGCCGAGCGGATTGGGGCGGTCGAGGACCCAGACTTCCTTGTGAAATTCTTTCGCCGCCGCCATGACGTTCGCCATCGTCGAGATGTAGGTATATGCGCGATCGCCGACGTCTTGGATGTCGAAGAGCAGGACGTCGACGCCCTCGAGCATCTTGGCGGTCGGGCGGCGCGTCTCGCCGTAGAGACTGTAGACGGGAAGTCCCGTGCGAGGGTCGGTGTAGGAGGGGACGTAGCCGCTCGCCGGGCGGTCGCCGCGCAGGCCATGCTCCGGTGCGTAGATTGCTTTGAAACAGATCTCGGGATTGTGCCTGATCGCGTCGACGATCGTCTCGAGTCGCGAGGTGACGCCGGTTTGGTTGGTGACGACGCCGACGCAGCGGCCGTGCAGCTCGTGCCACGTGTCGCGCAAGAAGACTTCGTCTCCCAGGACGACCCTTCCGGAAGCCGCTTCCTGCGGCGTCGCCGGTGAAGCGCGACCGGCCAATCCGAGCGCGAGCGCAAGCACGAAGACGAAGCGAAGGAGGCGCACCGCACGCGCTTTACACGCGGCGACGGCAGCGCCTTTCGGTGCGCCACACTTGCTCGTTAGTCGCGCCTAATAGCGCAAGGTCGCAGGTCCGTCGGTTCCCGAGTGGGATAATGTCCGAATGAAACCCCTGCAAGACGAGCCTTTACCGGCCACGCTTAGTTTCGTATTTGTTCTCGGCGGGCTGATCGTCGCCGGCTGGTTTGCGATGTTCTGGTTGCTCAAGGACCGGTGGTGACTGATGCACGTACATCGTTCTGAACGCATCTGGATGATTTTCGGAATCTCGATGCTGGTCGTATTTCTGGGGACCATCACGTTCGCAGCGGTCGTCGAGGGTATCAACCCGCCGAGCCTCGTGCAGAGCATCGACCCGACCAAGGTTTCGCAGACGCCGCCCTTCGATAATCCGGGGCTGCGCAAAGTCGGCACCAACGAATACGAAGCATATTACGTTGCGCGCATTTTTTCATTCACGCCGCAACATCTCGTCGTCCCGGTCGGCGCGCAGATCCATTTCTTCGTGACCAGCTCCGACGTCGAACACGGCTTCAGCGTCCCGGAGACCGGGATCAATACGATGGTCACCCCGGGGTGGGTCAGCGAAGTTTCGCACACGTTCAAGCAGCCGGGAAAATATCTGCTCGTTTGCAACGAATACTGCGGCGCCGGCCATCAGACGATGGCGACCGACATCGTGGTCAAGTAATGTCCTACGAGGTGCGGCGCTCGGTCGAGAACGAGAACCTGCTCGTGCTCGCGCACATCTATACGGCGACCGCGGCGCTCGTGCTCGGAGCGCTCTTCGGCCTGTTGCAAGGCTTCTCGCGCGCGAACTTCATCGTCATTCCGGCCTGGTTCGATTATTATCGGATACTCACCGCGCACGGCGTCCTGATGGCGCTTGTCTTCACGACGTTCTTCCTTACGGGCCTCTTCACGTTCGCGACCTATCGCTCCATGCCGCGCATCCGTTCGGTGAAGCTCGGCTGGATCGGCTGGGGCGTGATGCTCGTCGGCACCGTGATGGCCGCGGCGACGATCATTTCCGGCAACGCGACCGTCCTCTACACGTTCTACGCGCCCCTGAAAGCGCACCCGGCATTCTACTTCGGAGCGCTGATCCTCATCCTTGGAACCTGGATCGTTGCCGCGGACGTCGTCCGCAACGTGGTGGCGTTCAAGCGCAGCAACGCCGGAACGCCGATACCTTTGCCCGCGTATGCATCGATCATAACGCTCGTGATGTGGGTCATCGCGACGCTCGGCGTCGCAGCCGAGATGCTGCTCCTCATTCCGTGGTCGCTCGGCTGGACCCCGGGAATCGACGTCGAGTTGACCCGCGTCTTGTTCTGGTATTTCGGGCATCCGCTCGTTTATTTCTGGATCATGGGCGCCTATCTGATTTGGTATCTGATCGTCCCGGCGACGTATGGCGGGAAGACGTTCAGCGACGCGCTGACGCGGCTTGCGTTCATCTTCCTCTTGTTGTTCTCGACGCCGGTTGGGCTTCATCACCAATTCCTCGAGCCGAGCATCCACAGCATTTGGAAGTACCTGCATATGGTGATGACCTACGGCGTCGTCATCCCATCGTTCATGACGGCCTTCGCGATCTTCGCGTCGTTCGAACTCGCGGCGCGCCGGGCCGGGCAGCGCGGCTTCATCGCGACGGTTCGCTGGCTGCCCTGGACCAATCCGACGTTCAGCGGCGCGGCGCTCGGGATGCTGCTCTTCATCCTCGGCGGGTTCGGCGGCATCGTGAACGCGTCGTATTCGATGGACATCCTGGTCCACAACACGATGTGGATCGTCGGCCATTTCCACGTGACCGTCGGCGGCCCGGTCGCGCTCTCGTTCATCGGCGCGGCGTACTCGCTCGTTCCGGCCCTAACCGGGCGAAAACTCTTCGCCCCGAAGCTGGCTTTAGCGCAGACCTATCTGTGGTTTTTCGGCATGCTGATGATGTCGATCTCGATGCACATCGCGGGGCTCCTCGGGTCGCCGCGGCGCACTTCGGACGTCACGTACTTCGGCGCAGCCGGCGCGCAATCGTGGCACGGCGAGATGGTGGTCGCAGGGATCGGCGGCGCTTTGCTGTTCGTGAGCATCCTGATGTTCGTGATCGTCGCGATCGGCACTGCGACGCATCCGTACAAAGACGTCGATCGTCCGTCGTTTGAGTTTGCGCCGGTCGAGGACGCGGCGATCGCGCCGCCGCCGGCCTTCGACCGAATCGGGCTCTGGGCGTTTGTGGCGATCGCCGTGGCGCTGCTCGCGTATGCCGGACCGATTCACGATCAACTTTCGCAGCATCACTATCTTGCGCCGGGGATGCGAACCTGGTAGCCGAACCGCACGCGATCGGCTAGACGAACTCGGGCGTTACGCCCCTTGGGATGAGTCGCGCGTCGCCGGCGAGCTCGAAGAGCGCTTCGACTGCCGCGATGCCGGCGTCGCCGATGTCGCGCGTGTATCCGTTGACGTACAGCGCGATGTGCGCGCGCATGACCGCCTCGTCCATCTCGAAGGCGTGCTCCCGGATATAGGGTGCGACCGCGGCATCGTTCGCGTACGCGTAATCGAGGCTTTCCCCAATCGCGCCGTTGACGCGCGCGACGAGTGCCGAATCGAGGTCGCGCCGCGCCAGGATCGCGCCGAGCGGGATCGGATGGCCGGTCTCGCTTTCCCACCATTCGCCGAGATCGACGACTGCCACGAGCCCGGACTTTTGGTACGTGAACCGCGACTCATGAATGATCAGGCCCGCCTCGACCTCGCCGCGCGCGACGGCATCGACGATGGTATCGAAGCGCATCGGGATTGCATCGATCGTTCGCCGGTGGGCGAGTCGCAGGAGAAGGTAAGCCGTGGTGAACTCGCCGGGGATCGCGATGCGCGCGTGCGCCTGCAGCGACGAGAGATGCGGCGCAGAGCCGTTGGGGGCGGGTTTGGCGACGAGGAGCGGCCCGCAGCCGCGCCCGAGCGCCCCGCCTGCGCGCAATATCCGGTAGCGATCGAGCAGATAGGGAATCGCGCCGTACGAGACTTTCGTGAGCTCGTACTTCCCTTCACGCGCTGCGAGGTTGAGCGCTTCGACGTCGTCGAGAGCAACCTCAACGCCCGGTGCGCCGGGTAACATCCCGTTCGTCCACGCCGCGAAGATGAACGTATCGTTCGGACACGGCGAATACGCGAGCGATAGCACCTCGCGCTTCAGCCCAGCGCTCATCTCGGCGCGAGAAGACGCGGCACGATCGCGTCGAGCGCCGCCACGACCGCGCCGGCGCCGGCTCGAAAATTCCATTCGCCGCGCGCGCGGTCTCCAACGTAGTTCGAGATTCCGCGCACTTCGAGCGCCGGAAGTCCGGCGAGCGAAGCGGCGCGCAATACCGCGAACCCCTCCATCGACTCGACGTCGGCGCCGTACGCCCGGGAAAGGCGCTCGGCGGTCGCGTCGGTCGTCGTCACGGTCGTCACGGTCAGGCCGGATCCCACGCGGTATGGGAGATCCGCGCAGCGCTCGAGCAGGTCCCGCGATGCCGTGACGCGTTCCTCGAGGTGCACGCCGTCCGGCAACGTGAGCGGCGCACGATCCTCGAGGCCGAAATCGGCGAACCGCTCCTCGCTCACGATGACGGCCTCACCGATGGTTGCGCGGCCGCGGAACGCGCCGCCGATCCCAGCGTTGATGAGGGCCGCGAAGCGCCCGAGTGTGAGGATACGCGCCGTTTCCGCGGCCGCTTCGACGGGTCCGACGCCGCAGGCGAGGATTTCGACGCCGTCTGGTTTCGCGAAGCCGCGCAGCTCTGCCGCGATGGCGCAGACGACGAGGATCAGCGCGTCGCCTCGCTCGCCCGGCGATCGCTCAACAGCAGCGCGATCCACAGCGGGCCGATCAATAGGTGCACGAGATTGGTCAGAAAGGCCGGTTTCTTTCCCTCGTATGCATGCCCGACGAACTGGAGAATCCAACCGGCGACGAAGAGCCCGATCGCGATCGGCCACGTCAGCAACGTCGCAACCGCGTAGAGCACGACCAAGCCGACGATCGCACCGAGCGCCGCTCCCTTGACGAGCGAGGCATAGTAGAACGAGAGGGCGAGGATCGCGACCATCGCGAGGTCGACCGGTCCGTAGTGCGCGAGCCGCATGAGCACGATGATGGCGAGCACGATCATCGGGATCCCGAACTCGTGACAGAGCCGATTGCGCTTGTCGCGGTGGTAGGCGGCGTACTCCGCCATCAGCGGAAGATCGAGCGGATCAGTCACGATACATCATCTTTCAGGGAACGCCGATGAATTTGTGAATTTGTAACGAGAGGCGGTACGTACCCGGTTGAGCTTTCGCTGCAGCGAGCGCCGTCGCGATATTCGCCGGTTTGTTCCCTTCGGGTTGAAGGAAGATCGGGACGTCACGGCCGTTGAATGCGGCGAGCCACTCGTCGGGGACGCGTCCGTCGACGATCAACTTTACCTCGTTGGCCCGCTTCGCCATCTCCGGCGCCAGCCGTTCTTTTGGAGAAACCGTCAGCCAGACATCGGCCGGCAATCCGACGTCGATCGTCCCGTTCGATTCGATGTGAACGCGCCGTCGGTCGGCGCGCAAGGCCTCGATCAGCTCCGCGCTTTCGCTTTGCGCGAGCGGTTCGCCGCCGGTCAACACGACCATTGGGCAATCGCCGCCGAGCTCGCGCACGCGTCCGATTACTTCGTCGATCGAGGCGAAAAATTTCAGCGCGTAGTCGGTGTCGCAGAAGCGGCAGTTTAGGTTACAGCCGGCGAGACGAACGAAGACGGCCGGCGTGCCGCTCCACGCGCCCTCGCCCTGCACGCTATAGAATATCTCCGACAGCTGCAGCATCAGGCCGAACCGATTTGCGCGTCGGTGCCGCGGACGACGGCGCAGGCGGTCTGCGTTTCCCAAACGACGATCTCGCGCAAACCGCGCAAGCGCGATGCGAGTTCGTTCCAAATCCACAGGGCGATATGCTCGGCGGTCGGATTGGGCATGAAGTCGTTGAGCGATGCGTGATCGAGCCGCTCGACGATCGCGGGCTTGACGACCGAGGTGATCTCGTCGAAATCGAAGACCATCCCCTTGGCAGGGCCATCGACCTGCAGCGGACCCTCGAGGGCCACCTCAAAGCGGTACGAGTGGCCGTGGAGGCGGCTGCACTTTCCGGGGTGGTGCGGCAGCACGTGCGCCGCCTCGAAGCGGAACTGCTTGCGAATCTCCATCAGCCGGGGATGGTTCGCGCCGTGCAGCGAAGTTGCCCTCATTATGCAAGCACCACCGCGCCCCACTACCATCGGCCACTTCATCGGAGGCGAGTCGCTCGACCCCAAAGAGGCGACGCGTTTCGGCGACGTTTTCGATCCGGCGCGCGGCGAGGTTCAGGCCCGCGTCGCGTTCGCCGACGAGGCGACCGTCGATCACGCCGTTCGCACCGCGCGCGCTGCATTTCCGGGCTGGAGCCGCACGCCGATCGGCAAGCGCACCGAGGTCCTCTTCAAGTTTCGCGAGCTCGTGCGTCAGAACGCGCTTCGCCTTGCCGAGATCGTCTCGAGCGAACACGGCAAGATCGTTCACGACGCCGAGGGCGAAGTCGCGCGCGCGATGGAGGTTATCGATTTCGCCTGCGGCCTCGCGCAGCAACTGAAGGGCGAATTCAGCGAGAACGTTTCGCGCAGCGTCGACACGTATTCGATCCGCCAACCCGTTGGGGTCTGCGCGGGGATCACGCCGTTCAATTTCCCGATGATGGTCCCGGCCTGGATGTTCGCAAGTGCCCTCGCCGCGGGAAATACGTTCGTCCTCAAGCCGTCCGAACGCGACCCGTCGGCTTCGTTGCTCATCGCACACCTATTTAAGGAAGCCGGGCTCCCGGACGGAGCGTTCAACGTCGTCCACGGCGACAAGGTGGCCGTCGACGCGTTGCTGACGCACCCCGAGGTCGATGCGATCAGCTTCGTCGGCTCGACGCCGATCGCGAAGTACATCTATGAGACCGCGGCCAAGGGCGGCAAGCGCGTCCAAGCGCTCGGCGGCGCGAAGAATCACATGGTCGTGATGCCGGACGCCGACATGGAAGCGGCGGCCGACGCGCTTGTCTCCGCGGCGTACGGTTCGGCCGGTCAGCGCTGCATGGCGATCTCGGCCTCGGTGACGGTCGGCGATGCCGCCGAGCCGCTCCTCGACGCGCTTCGCAAACGCGTGGCGAAATTAAAAGTCGGTGCGGGGCACGATCGCAACAACGACATGGGGCCTGTCGTCACGTCGCAAGCAAAAGAACGAATCCTGAAGGCGATCGAGCAAGGCGTGAAAGCCGGCGCGACGCTCGCGATCGACGGCCGCGACATCAACGTCGGCGGATACGAGAGCGGGTTCTTTATCGGCCCGACCCTGTTCGACAACGTCAAGCCCGAGATGTCGATCTATCGGGACGAGATCTTCGGGCCGGTGCTCGTCAACCTGCGCTCGCCATCGTTAGAGGATGCGGTCGGGCTGATCCGGCGCAATCCTTACGGCAACGGAACCGCGATCTTCACGCGCAACGGCGCGGCGGCAAGAAAATTCCAAAGCGAAGTCGATGTCGGCATGGTTGGAATCAACGTCCCGATCCCGGTCCCCGTCGGATATTACAGTTTCGGCGGCTGGAAGAACTCGCTCTTCGGCGACCTGCACATCTATGGTGAGGAAGGCTTCCAATTCTACACGCGGGGGAAGGTCGTCACCAGCCGTTGGGACGAGGCCAGCGCCGGCATCAATCTCGGCTTCCCGACGCACAAGTAGCGCAGGTAAGGATATCTCCGGAAGCCGCGAACGATAGGCTCTCTACAATGGCTACTTTGGAACCCGCGGCGGGGGCGTCTTTAGGACGCCTCGAGGCTCCGCAACTCGGCGAGCCGATCCACGAACCGCTGACCGAGCTCGAGATCAAGCTCGAGGCGAATCGCTGCTTGTATTGCTACGACGCGCCGTGCATGCGCGCGTGTCCGACGCACATCGACGTCGCCTCCTTCATCGCGAAGATCGCGAGCGGGAACGTCAAGGGAAGCGCGCGGGTGATTCTCGATGCCAATCCCATGGGCGCGAGCTGCGCGCGGGTCTGCCCGACCGAGGAGTTGTGCGAGGGGGCGTGCGTCTACGAGAAGGATGACACGCCGATCAGAATCGGCGACCTACAGCGCTATGCGATCGACTACGTCATGGACCGCGGCATCGATCTCTTCGCGCCGGGCGCACCGACGGGGAAGCGCGTCGCGATCGTCGGCGGCGGCCCGGCGGGGCTTTCCGCCGCGCGCGATCTGCGCCGTTTCGGTCACGCGGTCACGATCTTCGACCCGAGAGCAGAGCTCAACGGACTGAATACCTACGGGATCGTTCCGTTCCGCCTTTCGTACGACGTCGCGCTCTGGGAGGCGCAACAGGTCGTCAATCTCGGAGCCGAGGTTCGCACCGGCGTGCGCGTCGGCGTCGACGTCTCGATGGAGGCGCTCGTGAAAGATTACGATGCCGTCGTCGTCGCCTGCGGGATGGGGAGCGTTCCGAAACTCGGCGTCCCGGGTGAAGAACTCGAGGGGGTTTGGGACGCGCTCGACTTCATCGAACGCGCGAAGCTCGGAAAGAGCGTCGGCGAGGTCGGCGATCACGTCGCGGTGATCGGCGCCGGAAACACCGCGATCGACGCGTTGACCTGTTCGAAGCGGCTCGGCGCCGAACGCGTGACGATGTACTACCGCCGCGGCGAATCGCAGATGACGGCGTACGAATTCGAATATGAGTTTGCAAAGCAAGAAGGCATCGAATTCCGATTCTTCTGCGCTCCGAAGCGCATCATCGGCGAGCGGCACGTTTCGGCAGTCGAATTCGTGCGGACCGCACTGCCGCAGGGCGGAACGAAGTCGACGCCCCTGGCCGTCCCGGGCTCCGAGTTCGTCGAACCGGTCAGCACGGTGATCCGCGCGATCGGACAGAGCCGCCTCAGCGATACCTTCAAGGCGCTCGGCATCCAGGCCGACGACGGCGTCGTTAAGGTCGACGCCGAGCTGCAGACGACGCGGCCGGGGGTCTTTGCGGCCGGCGACTGCATCTTCGAGAAGGGGATGCGCGAGGCGATGGTCGTCGAGGCGGCGGAGCAAGGAAAACAAGCGGCACGGAGCATCGATGCCTACCTTCGCTCGGGAGCGAGAGTATAGTGGATCTGCGCAGCAATCTCGCGGGCATCAAGAGCCCGAATCCGTTCTGGCTGGCGTCGGCGCCGCCGACGAACAGCGGCTATCAAGTGATGCGCGCCTTCGAGGCCGGCTGGGGCGGCGCCGTTTGGAAGACGCTCGGCGATCCGATCGTCAACGTGACGGCGCGCTTCGCGGGGCTCAATTACAAGCAGAACCGATTGATCGGGCTCAACAACATCGAATTGATCACCGACCGGCCGCTCGACGAGAATCTCAAAGAGATCCGCGAGTGCAAGAAGGCGTTTCCGGATCGCGCGATCATCGGCTCGCTGATGGAAGTCCCGGAGCGGCAGAAGTGGCACGAACTCGTCAAAGCCGTCCAAGATGCCGGCGTCGATGGATTCGAACTGAACTTCGGGTGCCCGCATGGGATGTCTGAGCGCGGGATGGGCGCGGCCGTCGGCCAGCATCCCGATCTCGTCGAGATGGTGACGACGTACGCGGTCGAAGCGGCCGAGGTTCCGGTGATCGTCAAGCTGACGCCGAACATCACCGACGTCCGGGATACCGCACGCGCCGCGGCGCGCGCCGGCGCGCATGCGGTTTCGATGATCAACACGATCAACAGCATCATGGGCATCGACCTCGGTTCGTGGAACCCGATTCCGAGCGTCGACGGAATGTCGTCTCACGGCGGCTACTGCGGCCCCGCGGTCAAGCCGATCGCGCTCAACATGGTCAACGATTGTGCGCGCGACCCTCTCGTCGGCATACCGATCTCGGGGATCGGCGGCGTCTCCAACTGGCAAGACGCCGTCGAATTCTTCCTGCTTGGCGCAACCAACGTTCAGGTCTGCACCGCCGTCATGCATCACGGCTTCAGCATCGTCGAAGACATGATCGATGGCTTGAGCAACTATCTCGAGGGGCGCGGAATCGCTTCGGTCTCCGAAATCATCGGCGCGGCTCAGAACAAGATCACGACCTGGGAGAACCTGAACCTCAATTACAAGGTCGTCGCCGAGATCGACCAAACCACGTGCATCCACTGCAGCAAGTGCTACATCGCTTGCGAAGACGCGGCGCACCAGTGCATCGACCGGAATATGGTTGACGGCACGGCGATTCTAACGATCGACACCGATCACTGCGTCGGGTGCAATCTCTGCATGATGGTCTGTCCCGTCGAGGACTGCATCGAGATGGTCGAGGTCGATACGGGGTTGCCGCCGGAGTCGTGGAAACAGCGCTCGGCCGCGGTTGCTGCGTCCTAATCATGGGGATTTTGATTCGCGGCGGTACCATCGCAACGGCCACCGACCTCTATAACGCCGACCTCTTGATCGAAGGCGAGAAGATCGCGGCGATCGGCGCCCAGCTCGACGCCAAAGGTCATGAGGTCGTCGACGCGAGCGGCGCGTACGTGATGCCGGGCGGGATCGATCCGCACACGCACCTCGACATGCCCTTCGGCGGAACGATCACTGCCGACGACTTCGAGAGTGGAACGCGCGGCGCGGCGACCGGCGGAACGACGACGGTCGTCGATTTCGCATTGCACACGCGCGGCGACTCGCTGCACAACGCCCTCAAGACGTGGCACGGAAAGGCTGAGGGGAAGGCCGTCATCGACTACGCCTTTCATCTGACGATCGCCGACGGCCGCGACGAAACGATGGCCGAGATTCCGAAGATCATCGACGAGCAGGGCGTCAACTCGTTCAAAGTCTTCATGGCGTACAAGCACGTCCTCCAAGTCGACGACGAGACGATTTTCAAGACCTTGCAAACGTGCGCGAAGGCCGGCGGCCTCGTTCAGGTTCATGCCGAGAACGGCGACGTCATCGAGGTGATCACGAAGCAGGCTATCGCGGCCGGACATACCGAGCCGAAATGGCATGCCCTGACGCGGCCGGTCGAGTGTGAGGGAGAAGCGACGCATCGCGCGATCCGCCTAGCGGAGATCGCCGGCGCGCCGCTCTACGTCGTGCACGTTTCGAGCGCGATGGCGGCCGATGCGATCAGCGACGGGCGCAAGCGCGGCCTCGCGATCTATGGCGAAACCTGTCCGCAATATCTCGTCTGCGACTTCAGCGACTACGAACGGCCGAATTTCGAGGGCGCGAAGTACGTCCTCTCGCCGCCGATTCGCGACAAGTGGAATCAGGGCGTGCTCTTGCGCAAGCTCAAGAACATGGAACTCCACGCCTTTGGCTCGGATCACTGCTCGTTCAATCTCTGCGGGCAGAAAGATCTCGGCAAGGGCGACTTCTCGAAGATTCCCAACGGCGCGCCGACGATCGAGGACCGGCTCGCCATTCTGTGGGACGTCGGCGTCAACGGCGGCCTGATGGGCCCGAACCAATTCGTCGCGCTCGCTTCGACCAATCCGGCGAAATTGTTCGGGCTTTTCCCGCGCAAGGGAACGCTTGCGGCCGGCAGCGATGCCGACGTCCTCGTCTGGGATTCGAGTGCGACGCGCACGATTTCGGCGAAGACGCATCACATGAACGTCGACAATAACGTTTTCGAAGGCCGGACGGTCAAGGGCCGGCCGCGCTATGTGTTCTCGCGCGGAGCGAAGGTCGCCGACGGCGACAAATTCACCGGCCGCAAAGGTCACGGGAAGTTCCAGCGCAGCAGTAAGTTCTTTCCCGTTCAACTATGATGTAGGGAGACATCTCTTCGTGGCAAGTAAAGTTCGAATCGGGCTCATTCAAGCCCATCACGACTCCGAGGGCGGCGAGTCGGTCGAGAAACACAAGAAGGCGGCGATCGACAAGCACGTCAAGCTGATCCACGAGGCCAAGAAAAAGGGCGCGCAGGTCGTGTGCCTGCAAGAGATCTTTTACGGGCCGTACTTTTGCACGGAGCAGACGACGAAGTGGTACGACTCGACCGAGGCGATCCCCGACGGTCCGACGACGAAGTTGATGCAAGGCGTCGCGAAGGAACTTGGGATCGTCCTCGTCGTGCCGATGTACGAAGAAGATCAGCCCGGCGTCTACTACAACACCGCGGCCGTCATCGATGCCGACGGTAAATATCTGGGGAAGTATCGCAAGCATCACATCCCGCAAGTCCAAGCCGGTCCCGCCGGCTGCGGCTTCTGGGAGAAATACTATTTCCGGCCGGGGAACCTCGGCTATCCGGTCTTCGATACGCAGTTTGCGAAGGTCGGCGTCTACATCTGTTACGACCGGCATTTCCCCGAGGGCGCGCGCGTGCTCGGACTGCACGGCGCTGAGATCGTCTTCAACCCGTCGGCGACGGTCGCCGGCTTGTCGGAATATCTGTGGAAGCTCGAACAGCCGGCGCATGCCGTAGCGAACGGCTACTACGTCGGCGCGATCAACCGCGTCGGTTTCGAGAAGCCATGGAACATGGGCGAGTTCTACGGGCAATCGTATCTCGTCGACCCGCGAGGCCAGTTCGTCGTGATGGGAAGCCGCGATAAGGACGAGGTCGTCGTCGGCGACATGGACCGCGACGTGATCCGCGAGGTGCGCAACACCTGGCAGTTCTATCGCGATCGCCGTCCCGACAGCTACGGCGACATGGTCGAAATATAAGTGGCCGGCTGATGCCCGAACCGACCCAGGTTCAGATCGGCGATGTCGTCGTCCTGACGGCCGCCGCCGAGCGAAGCCTCGAGCAGAACCACAGCATGTGGAACGAGGACCTGCGACCGTGTTCGCTCGCCGAACATTCGTGGCCGGGGACGAAATTTGCGTCGCTCTGGGTCGGCATGTGTCTTTGCATTCCGACATATGCCCTCGCCGGCGGGATGATCGCCGGCGGGATGAACTGGTGGGAAGCGGTTCTGACGATCCTGGTCGGCAGCATCGTGGTCATGGGCGCGATCCTGCTTGTCTCGCACGCGGGGACGAAGTTCGGAATTCCGTACCCGGTGTTCGCTCGGCTCTGGTTCGGAACGCGCGGTGCGCACGTCCCGGCGCTCGCCCGCGCCGTCATCGCCGCGGGGTGGTTCGGGATCAACTCCTGGTTCGGCGGCCAAGCACTCGATGCGATCTTGACGCGCGTCGTGCCCTTCTGGTCGTCGCTTGCGGTGACGTTTCCGCTTCCGGCGCCCGAAGCGTTTCCCGCGCCGCTGCATCTCGCGTTGGCGTTTGTGATCTTTTGGGCGATCAACGTGGCGATCGCGATGCGCGGGCCCCAAGCAATCGGCCGGCTCGCACAGATCGCCGCGCCGCTTCTGGGCCTTTCGGCGATCGCCTTACTCTTGTGGGCGCTCTCGAGCGCGCATGGCTTCGGCCCGATCCTCTCGCAGCCGGCCGCGCTACATGGCCCGTCGTTTTGGAGCGCATTCTTTCCGTCGGTGATCGGCGTCATCGCGTTCTGGGCGACCCTAGCGCTCAACATCCCCGATTACACGCGCTATGCGAAAACGCAGCGTGGGCAGATGCTGGGCCAAGTTACGTCGATGCCGCTGACGATGGCGATCTTCTCGTTCATCGGGATTGCGGTGACGTCGGCGACCGTGTTGCTGTTCGGAAAAGCCCTCTGGAACCCGGTGGAGTTGATCGTCAAGTTCCCGTTACCCGTCGTCCTCTTAGCTGGGGTCATCGTGATCCTCTCGTCGGTGACGATCAACGTCGGCGCGAACGTCATGGCGCCGGCGCGCGCCTTCGAGAATCTCTGGCCGAGAAAAATCACCTTCGCGATCGGCGCGGTGATCACGGGGATACTGAGCCTCGCGACTATGCCGTGGTACATGCTTTCGACATTTGCAACGTACATCTTCACGTGGCTCGGAACGTACGGCGCGCTGCTGGGCCCGTTTGACGGCATCGCGATCGCCGACTACTGGCTCGTGCGCAAGCGGCGTCTCGATCTCGCTCAGCTCTACACGCCGGACGGCATTTATGCGTATGCCCGCGGCTTCAATCTGCGAGCCGTGCTCGCGCTGGCGATCGGCTGGGCCGTGGCCGCGCTGGGCTTGCTCGTCCCGAGCCTGCACTTCTTGTGGAGCGGCGGCTGGCTATTCGGCCTGATCGGCGGCCTCGCCGGGTATTGGCTCCTCATGAAGAACGACAAGTCCGCGATCGATGAACCCGCCTACGAGTCGATCACGAAAGTCGAAACGTCGCCCCTCGAAGAGCCGGCGCCGTGGGTAAAGGGACATAGATGAAGCTTCTGAACAAGACCTCGAACGCCGAACGTGCCAAGAAACATCTCTTTGCGTCGCAGGCGACGTACTACGAGAAGCCGTTGACCCTCGTCGACGGTCATGGAACGCGCGTTCGCGACGACGAAGGTCGAGAGTACCTCGACGCCTTCGCCGGGATCGCGACCACGACGCTCGGGTACGGGCGTACCGAAGTTTCCGAAGCGGTCGCCGAGCAGGCGCATAAGATCACCCATGCCTCGACCCTCTATCTGACCGATCCCCTCCTGGATTACGTCGAAAAGATCGCGGACGTTGCGCCCGAGGGAATGACCAAGAGCTTCGTCACGAATTCAGGCTCCGAGGCGAACGAAACGGCGGTTCTCGTCGCGCGTGCTTTCAAGAAGTCGGCCGACATCATGTCGCTCGAGCACGCCTATCACGGCCGGACGCTCTACACGGTCGCGATGGCGGGTCAGAGCCAATGGCGAAACTTCGGCCCCGACGGTCCGCATGTCGCGTTCGTGCCGAATCCGTACTGCTTTCGTTGCCCGCTCGGCTTGACGTACCCGTCGTGCGAGATCGCTTGCGCAAAATCGGCGAAGCGCGTGATCGAGACGCAGACCAACGGTGCGCCGGCGGTCATGCTCGCCGAAACCATCGGCGGTGTCGGCGGCATCATCACGCCGCCGCCCGAATATTTCAAAGTTCTGCAAGAGACGCTTGCGCCGTTCGGGACGCTCCTGCTCGCCGATGAAGTGCAAGCCGGCTGGGGCCGGCTCGGCGACGGGATGTTCGGCATCAATTCGACGTACGGCGTGATCCCCGACATCATCACCTCGGCGAAGGGTGCGGCGAGTGGGTTGCCGCTCGGCATCGTGATCACGCGCCCTGAGATCGCCGATTTCTTCAAGGGGCCGCACATCAACACGTTCGGGGGCAACCCGATCTCGACGACGGCCGGGCGCGTTACGATCGAAGTGATCGAGAAGAAGGACCTCATTGCGAACGCGAAGCGTCAGGGGAACACGATACTCGGCAGCCTCCGAGAGATGCAGCGGCGCTTCCCGATCATGGGCGAGGTTCGTGGTCACGGCTTGATGATCGGAATCGAGCTCGTCAAGGATCCAAAGACGAAAGCGTATGCAACCGAGGAAGCGGGCCGGTTCCTAGAGCGGATGCGCGAGCGCGGCGTCCTAATCGGCCGCGGCGGCCGGTTCTCGAACACGATTCGGATCCAGCCGGCGCTGATTTTCGACGACAACGACACCGCCGAGTTTCTCAAAAAATTTGAAGCGGTCATCGCAACCCTGTGATGGGCGCGTGAGGTGATCTGTCGGAGGTGCGGCGCCGGGGCCCTTACCGGCGCAACGTTCTGCTCGGCATGCGGCGCTCCGCTGTATCCCGTCGCCGACCCGGTCGCGGAGACGCAACCCCGCGCGATCGGCGTCACCTCGGCGGCTGACGAGCGAACGTGGTCGGTCGCTTGTCATCTGTCGGCACTTCTCGGATTCTTCATGCCGCTCGGTAACATCGTCGGCCCGCTCGTCGTCTGGCTCCTGAAGAAGAACGAGTCGGCGGTGGTCGATCGCGAGGGCAAGGACTCGTTGAACTTCCAGATATCGGTGACGATCTACGTCATCGCTTCGTACTTGCTGTTCTTCGCGGGCTTCATCGGGTTCGTTTTGCACCCGGTGGTGCCGTTCGCGGGATTTTTTCTCGGCTTTTTCTTAGGCGCCGGGTTCGCGATCTTCGACCTAGTTCAAGTCGTTATCGCCGCCATCAAGACCAGCAACGGCGAACCGTACCGATATCCGATCACGATCCGATTTGTGGTGTAGCGTTTTTATCACGTAGCTATCTTACGTCAGGCTGCCGGTATACTTCGCGTTCCCAAGGCCGGAGCTGGAAGCAGCCCCGAAGGGGGACCTAAGCGGCCCGCCGTACGTTTCAGGAAGGCATGAAACCGGCTTCATCGCTGATCCTCGCGGTTCTGATTGCGGCGCTCGCCGGAGTGCTAGCCGCGTTTACCACGACGCGATCCGCCGGTGCGGTCACGCCGATACAGATGCGCAGCGTGCTCATCCGGCCGAACGGAAGCATAACGCTCACCACGCCGCCACTCTCGTCGAACGGACCCGGCGGTACGCTCACCACACCGCAGCTCTCGGCGAACGGCCCAAAGTCGTGACGCGCCAAGGGAGAAGCATGCGCTTACTATTGGCGATTCTCATCGCGGCGGCACTGCCCAGCGCTGCGCTCGCGCAAGCGCTAGGAGCCTGGAACTACACGTTGCACGTCCCGGTCAAGGTAACCAACGTGCCCCCGGGTTCGTATGTCTTCGTATCTTGCAGCCTCTACAATGGCGCAAACCACGGAGGCGGACAAGACGGCGATGGGAATTCCCCGTCATCCAACCCGCAGGTGGGAAGACACGGATATTATTCGGGAACCGTGACCGTGAGGCTCACTGGCCCTACTAAACCTGGATCGTATGCGTGCTGGCTGTCTCTTGCTTTACGGGGTTCGAGCATCGGTGTCTTCGGCGGCGGCTACAATACCTCGAACGCCCCCGGTTGGACCGGAACGCCTGTAGTAACCGTCAATCTCTGAACGTCGGCCTGCCAGATCGATTTCAAGATCGCGAGCTGCAATCTCGAATCGCGACGCTAACCCTCGCATCGCGATTGGCGCAACGCGCAGGACGCGGGGGGCGGCGCACAGGGAACGGCGCATGCGCTCCAGGGGGTGATGTCCGGTTTCAGGCCTCTTCCTTAATTATCCCAGAGAGAGGCCTAGCGTCGTTATGAGACATTGGTCGGCGACGATGTTAGCGCCCGACGCGATATTGCCGATCCGCTGTTTAAAGCGTGCCGGCCGGGCCCATCGCTTGAAGGCGCTTCTTGAGATCACCCAGGAAGGCGCTAGCGATTGCGCCGTCGACGACACGGTGATCGAGCGACAGGCAGACGTTCATCATCGAGCGGATCGCGATGGCGTCGTTCTCGACGACGACCGGGCGCTTGACGATCGCTTCCATCGTGACGATCCCGGCCTGACCGCCGTTGAGGATCGGTGCCGATAAGATCGAGCCGTTGGCGCCCGTGTTGTTGACGGTGAACGTTCCTCCGGCGAGATCGTCGGCCCCTAGCTTGCCGCTTCGCGCACGTTCGATGAGTTTACCGGCCGCGATCGCGAGGCCGGAGATCGAGAGGTTATCGGCATCGCGGATGACCGGGACGATCAAGTTCGAGTCGAGCGCAACGGCCAATCCGATGTGGATCTCTTTGAGCACCGCGATGCCCTGATCGGTGAAGCGCGCGTTCATCAGCGGAAACGCCTTCAGCGAATCGACGACGGCGTTGACGAAGAATGGGAGCAGGGTGAGCGGATGACCCTTCTCGCGCTGAAAGCGATCTTTCTCGCTCGCGCGCCACTTCCAGAGATTGGTGACGTCGACTTCGACCGTCGTCCAAGCGTGCGGGGCGGTGTGTTTCGACTCGACCATCCGCTGCGCGATGATCTTGCGCGCCTGCGAGAGCGGTATCGTCGTCCCGGGAACGGGCGCCGCGTACGTCGAGCGCCCGATGGAGATCGGCGGCATCGGCGGCGGCGCGTGAACGGGGGTCGCGGGTGCGGGCGGCGGGGGCGCCGGCCGCGCGGATTCCGCCGAACCGGCGGCGATCACGTCGTCTGCGGTAATGCGTCCATGCTCACCGCTTCCACGAACCGTCGCAAGGTCGATGTGATGCTCGCGCGCCAAGCGACGCACCGCCGGCGAGACGCGGCGCAGTACCTCCGGCGGATTGATCGCTCCGCCGTTCCGCGAAGGCGCATGCGGGGCGACGAGCGTTTGCGCCGGAGCGGGTGCGACCGGCGTCGCCACCGCGGGCGCGCTCGGCGTCGCCACCGCGGCCGCGACTTCGTCGATGACCGCGATCGGCGCGCCGGTCGGGACCGTCTCACCTTCTTGCGCGATGATCTCCGTCAACACGCCGCTGACGGGCGACGGGACTTCGGCGTTGACCTTGTCGGTCGATATCTCGACGAACGATTCGTACTTTTCGATTCGGTCGCCGACTTTTTTGAGCCACTGCGCGACGGTACCTTCGGTGACCGTTTCGCCGAGTTGCGGCATCTTGATCGTCATATTAGAACGCCACCATCTCGCGCATGACCTCGGCCATGCGCGGGGTCGAGATCATGAACTCTTCCTCGAGCGTCGCCGCGTAGCCCATCGCCGGCACGTCGGGGCCGCACAGGCGCCGGATCGGCGCGTCCAGATCGAAGAAGGCTTCCTCGGCGACCATCGCACTGATCTCGGCGCCGATCCCGCCGAATTTATTGTCTTCGTGGATGACCAGCAGCTTGCGCGTTTTGCGAACGCTCTCGAGGATGGTCGTCCGGTCCATCGGCCGGATCGAGCGCAAGTCGATCACTTCGATGCTGAGCTCTTCGGTCTCGAGCTGACGCGCGGCTTCAAGCGCCTGATGGACGTAGAGACCATACGAAACGACCGTCAACTTGTTGCCGGCATGCTTGACGTCGGCCTTTCCGATCGGGATCGTGTAATGGCCGTGTGGGATCTCGCCCTTGATGAGCCGGTAGGTCTTCTTGTGTTCGAGGAAGAGCACAGGGTCTGGATCGTCGATCGCCGCGTTCAGCAGCCCCTTGATGTCGGCAGGAAACGACGGTGCGACGATCTTCAGCCCGGGAACGTGATAGAAGAGCGCCTCGATGGAGACCGAGTGTGAGAGCGCGCCGCGGACTCCGCCTCCGTACGGCGTGCGGATCACGAGAGGACACGTGTAGTCACCGTTCGAGCGATAGCGCGTCTTCGCGGCCTCGCCGACGATCTGGTTGAACGCCGGATAAATGAAGTCGGCGAATTGAATCTCGGCGATCGGCCGGAGACCCTCCATCGCCATCCCGACCGCGATGCCGACGATCGATGCCTCGGCGAGCGGGGTGTCGATGATCCGCTCGGGGCCGAATTCTTCGAGGAAACCTTTGGTAATCAAGAAGACGTTGCCGCGCGCGCCGACATCCTCGCCTAAGATCAGCGTCTTCGGGTCGCTCTTGAGCGCTTCATACAGCGTGTGGCGCACGGCCTCCACGTTGTTCATCGTGGTTGTCCCGGGCGTGGCTACAGCCATGGCTCGTGCGTCCCTTCGTACACGTTCGTGTACAGCTCCGAAGGCTCGGGGAATGGCAGCCCTTCAGCCCGATCGGTGACGTCGTTGACGAGCGCCAGCACTTCCTTTTTCATCGCGTCGATTTCGTCGGCCGTCATCAAGCCGTTTGCGAGCAGGAAACGCTCGAACACCGGGATCGGATCCTGATTGCGATGTTGCTCGATCTCTTCGCGCGAGCGATAGGTGCGATCGTCGTCGTCGGTGGTATGCGACATGAAGCGGTAACACTTGGCTTCGATCAAGGTCGGGCCGCCGCCCGAACGCGCGCGCTCCAGCGCGTCCTTGACGACTTTGTAGACCGCGATCGGATCGCTGCCGTCGACGAGCACGCCGGGAATTCCGTAGCCATCGGCCTTTTGAACGATCTCTTTGCACGCCATTTGATGGGAGCGCGGCGTCGAGATCGCCCACTCGTTGTTCTCGCAGAGAAAGACGATCGGCAGTGCGTGTATCGCCGCGAAGTTGAGCGCTTCGTGCCATTCGCCTTCGCTCGTGGCGCCGTCGCCGAACCCGCATAGGACCGCGCGTCCGCTTTCTTTTCGATACTTCATGGCGTACGCAGCGCCGACCGCGTGCGAACAGTGGCCGGCGATGATCGAACTGATCGACATGATGCCGAGCGCGCGATTGGTATAGTGATTCGGAAACTGACGGCCTCCGGATCGATCCTGCGCGCGTGCGAACATCGAGAGCAGCACGTCGAGCGGGTCGAAACCGATTCCGAGGCATAGCCCGATATCGCGGTAGTAGGGGACGAGGACGTCTTTGCCGCGTTCGAACGCGAGCGAAGCGCCGGCGTGGATGCCTTCGTGGCCTTCGCTTCCGGTTGCGAACGGAATCTTGCCTTGGCGATTGAGTTGGAATCCCCGATTGTCGAGCGTGCGCTGCAGATGCATGTTCCGGAGCATCCAGCGAAGCTGCTCGTCACTGAGCCCGTGCCGCTCGAACGACGGCGACTCGATCGCTTTGGCCATCCGGTCCTCCTGGGGCGAATCTTCGTCAGTATATGGGGGGCGGGGACCCCCTCTCCTTTCGGCATGTGAAAAACCGTCGCCCCCGAGGGCGGGACGGGCCTCGGAGGCGGCCGTCGAACTCGAGCGCCATGCCGGCCTCCGAGCGCGCCCCGATCGACGACCTCCAGCGCGTCCGGCGCCATCTCCACCGCCGCCCCGAGCTATCTCTGGTCGAGTTCGAAACGGCACGCTTCGTCGAGTCCGAGCTGCGCAAACTTCCCTTCGACGATCTGCGAACCGGGATCGGAAAGACCGGGCTCCTCGCGACCCTCAAGGGCGGGCGTGCAGGCCCGGTGACGCTCTTGCGCGCCGACATGGATGCCCTTCCGATCGCCGAACTCGTCGAATCGCCGTACAAGTCCGAAATTGTAGGCGTCATGCACGCGTGCGGACACGACGGCCACGTCGCGATCCTCCTCGCCGCAGCGCGGACGCTGTGCGAGCTGCGCGCCGACGTTCCCGGGACGCTCGTCTTTTGCTTCCAACCCGGGGAAGAGGGGAGCGGCGGGAACCGCCTGATGATCGAAGACGGTGCACTCGAACAGCCGCACGTAGATCGTACGTTCGCGCTACATCTTTATACGGGGCTCGAACTCGGAAAAATCGGCATTCGTGACGGCGCATTCTTTGCGTCAGCCGATCAATTCACGCTGACGATCTCGGGCAAAGGGGGGCACGGTGCGATGCCGCATACCTCGGTCGACCCGATCGTCGCCGCCTCGCACTTCGTGACGATGGTCCAGACGATCGTCAGCCGCGAGATCGCGCCGAAGGACCCGGCGGTTTTCACGGTCGGAAAATTCGAATCCGGAACGACGTTCAACGTCATCCCCGATCGCGCGACTTTGATGGGAACGGTGCGATGTTTCGATGCCGACGTGCGCACGTCGATTCCGGCGCGGATGGAGCGCATTCTCAAGGGCCTCTCGGAGGCGATGCGCGTCGAGTACACGCTCGATTATCATTTCTCGTATCCGCCGACCGTCAACGACAAGGCGATGAACGACGTGGTCCGCGAGGCCGGCCGCAAGGTCGCCGGCACCGAGAACGTCGTCGATCCGCACGACCTCGTGATGTGGGCGGAGGACATGTCGTTCATGCAGGAACGGCGCCCGGGCGCGTACTTCGTCGTCGGCGCCAACGGTGGCGCCCAATCGTCGTTTCCGCACCACAACGCGCGTTTCGATATCGACGAACGCGCCCTCGAGATCGGATACGAGATGATGCTGGCGCTCGGCCTGCGCGGCTGAGATGTAAACGATGCTCCCAGGCTCAATAAAACTCGGCGGTATTGACCGCGCTGCGCAGCGGTTGACCGCCGGCGAAACGTCCGAGGTTGTCGCAGAAGAGCTCGACGACGCGCGCGTTCTCGAGATTCGAGAGGGCGGCGGTGTGCGGTGAGAAGATCACGTTCTCCATCGTCCAGAGCGGATTGTCGTCGGGCAGCGGCTCGGGCGTGAAGACGTCGAGTACCGCGCCGGCGATCGCGCCGCGTTGCAGGGCCTCGATGAGCGCGTCCTGATCGACGACCGAACCGCGGCCGACGTTCCCGAAGATCGCGGTCGGCTTCATCGCCGCGATCGCCGCGCGCCCGAAGAGCCCGCGGGTCACATCGGTGCCGGGGAGCGTCAACGCGACCGCATCGGCTTGCGCGACGGCTTCGCTCAAGCGGCCGATCGGATAGGACGCATCGGCGTCTTCGCGCGCGCCGCCGTCGCGTGTGACGGCGAGCACGCGCATTCCGAACGCCTTGCCGAGAAGCCCCATCGCGCGGCCGATCGCTCCCATCCCGATAATCGCGAGCGTCGAGCCGTTCAGTTCGCCCATCGCCCAGTGATCCCAAGAGCGCTCGGCGCGCAGCCGCTCCAGGCGGCGGATGTCTTTGCGCAACGCGAGCAACCCCATGAAGAAGAACTCCGCCAGCGTCGTTCCGTGGACGCCGGCCGAGCTCGTGAAAACGATCCGCGCAAGATCCTCTGCCGGGAGCTTGGCGTTGCGCACTTGCTCTCCGGCGCCGGCATACATGCACTGCACCCAGCGAAGCCGCGGCGCGTGCGCGACCGCGTCGGCGAGTTGCGAGGGCGACTCGCCGGGGACCCCGAGCATGACCTCCGTCTCGGCGAGGATTGCGCTCCAGCGCGCCTGCGCCGCCTCGTCGCGCTTGAAATCGTCCTGCCCGCGGTGATCCGACGTATAGCGCGGTTGCGGTAGCAAATCCGGCTCGAACGTCACGCGACAGTTTCCGACCGCGCGTATCCGGTCGACCAACTCCGGCTCGATCGGGGTAGCGATGAAGACGTTCACGAGGGGGTCCTCTGAGGCAGCATGGGGCTCGCGCGTAGCGCCGCGAGGTCGCGACGCAGCGCCTCCAGCTCGCGGCGCAGCGACTCTGCTTCGAGATGATCGTAGGCCGCCGCGGCCGCGGTTGCTAGGCGCTCCAACATGCGCCGCTGGTCGGGATCGAGCGCTTCGCCGTTCTCGGTCGCACTGTAGAGGGCGAGCGCCATGAGCCGATGACGCACCGATACCGGGACCGTGACGAGCGGGCGCGCCGGACCTGACGGCAGCATCGCGGGAGACCAGCCGATATCGTCGAGATCGAGCACGCCGCGCTCGGCAGCTAGATAGATCGGCAAGGGATCATCGGCTGGCAGCGTCTTCAGTGCGTCGGGCGGCCAACCGACCGATGCGACGCGCTCGAACGCGCCCGCGTTGTTGCGTCGGAAGAGTGCGGCCGAGACGAGCCGGTAGGCGTTCGCCGGCTCCGTCATCAGAAAGCGGTCGACGGCTTCCATCGAAGGCGCATGCGGGATCGCTGCTGCGACGCGCGCCAGTTGCCGCTCGGCGTGATGCTGCTGCCGAAAGAAGACGCGGTCGAAGAAGCGCTCGATGCGCTTGTGCAGCAAGTTGAACCACAATCCGACCGCGAGCGCCGCTACGATTTCCAAGTAGCCGGCGACGCGTTCGTCGGAGAGCTGCTTTCCGATGAACCATTCGATTGCCGTGAATGCGAGCACGAGGAGCGACGTGAACGAGCCGTAGACGAGCGCGCGATTGATCGCGAAGCGAACGTCGATGACGTGCTGGCGCAGCACGGCGTAGGCGACCGAGATCGGAATCACGACGACGGCGAGACCTAGAACGATGTCGAGCGGCGAATTCGGGAATCCGGGGATGTTAGCCAAATGCAAGGCGAAGTCGATCGCCAGCGATCCGACCCCGATCGCGGAACCGACGAGTACCCAGCGTCCGCGAGCGCGCGCAGCCGCGTCGCTTACACGCTGCCGCGCGATGATGAGCGCGACGGTCGCGACCAGCACCGCAAGGAGCGTCGCCTCATAGGCGCGCAGCAAGACAAATCGCGTATCGCCGCTCGTGACGAGCGTCGATGCGAACAGTCCGCCGATGAACGGCATGGCGGCGAACACCGCGCGCTCGTAGAGCGCGCTCGTCGCGGTGAGCGGCTCGTCTGGGAAGCGCGCCGTGAAGACCGCGCCTCCCCCGATCGTCAACAACAAAGCGACGCCCATCAAACCCGCATGCACCTCGGACCAGGGCGATGGTAAGATAGCCTGAAGCGCTCCTATCTGCACGATCGAATAGCCGCAGGCAAAGAGGAAGAAACCCCACGTCGCGCGCGTCGGCTTGAGCAGAACGAGCGCCGTCGCTATCCCGACGAAGACGGCGGCGACGATGACGCCGGCGACGATCGTGAGCCAGTCGCTCGGCTGCGCGGCGACGAAGCGGGATTCGAGGGCGACATTGCGCGCCTTTTGGCCGGCGCGTTCGACGATCACGGCAAGTTGCGTCCCCGGTACCTTATAGAACTGTAGCTCGTTGCGCTCGCGGGGCGTCAGCTTGTCGAGGTCCAGCTGATCGCCGGCGCGGATGCCGGCGTCGGCCGCGGACGAATTCGGCACGACGGCGGTGACGGTGCCGTTCGCCTCGAGCGTGATGCCGAACTCGCTCGTGTGCATCACCAGGACGAAGCCGCTGAGGACTTCGATCGTCGCCCATAGCGAAAGGACGGCTACCGCCGAAAGTGAGAGCGGTCCGAGCGGTCGGCGAGCGGCGATAGCGTGCGACACGAGTGCTGGCGATTCTCGCCTTCGCCGCCCCACTCCGCCGGTGGAACCGATTTCCGCCGAGATGAACCGAGGCGTGAACGTCCGGTCCGCCCGATTCGACATTTGGCGAATGCGTTGCCCGCCGCGAGGGCCTATAGTAGAATATCCCATGGCAGACCCTGTCGGAGTTCACGAAGAGCACGACGCCTGCGGCGTCGGCTTCATCGCGGATCTCGGCGGGCCGGCGACGCATCGCACCGTCGAGCTTGCGCTCGAGGCCGTCGCTGCGATGGTCCACCGTGGCGCGCGCGCCGCAGACGGCCGGACCGGCGACGGTGCCGGCCTCTTGTGTGAGACGCCGCGCAAGATGCTGGCCCGCGAATTGACGCGCGTCGATCTGCACGCGTCGGCGAACCACCTCGCTGCGATCTGCCTCTTCATGCCGCGCGAACCCGACGCTGCCGCGGCGATCCGCGCCGCGATTGAGGCGCGTCTTCACGCTGCGGATGTGACGCCGCTGCGGTGGCGCACGCCGCCGACGTACGAAGAACTGCTCGGCGCGTACGCGCGCACGACGCGGCCCGTCTTCGAGCAACTGATCGTCGACATGGGTCCCGGGAACGTGCGCGAACGGATGCGCGGCGCCGCCCGTTCGGTCGAGAAGATGTTGCGCGAGTTCGGCTCGTCGGCGACCTTGCTCTCGTGCTCGGCGACCTCGGTCGTCTATAAAGGCCTTCTCTCGTCCGACGAACTCGGCGCGTACTTCGAAGATCTGCGCGACGAGGCGTTCGCCTCGCGTTTCGCGCTCTTCCATCAGCGCTTCTCGACGAACACCTCGCCGTCGTGGCGGCTCGTACAGCCCTTCCGGCACATCGCGCATAACGGCGAGATCAACACGATCACCGGGAACCGCGCGTGGCTCGAAGCGCGCGGGATCAAGTCGCTGACGGGCGTTTCGGACTCTTATGATTTCAACTACGCGGTCGATGCGATGGTCGGCTCGGGTTATCGCGTCGACGAAGCGGTCGATCTGCTGCTCGCGCCGGCCATCGAACGCGAAGACGCACGCTTGCGCGCATATTACGACGCGCACGTTCCGACGGTCGAACCGTGGGACGGCCCGGCGGCGATCGTCTTCGCCGACGGCGACACGATCGGCGCCGCGCTCGATCGCACCGGCTTGCGGCCGCTCCGGTGGTGCCGCACCGCCGGCAACAAAGTGCTGGTCGCCTCTGAAGCCGGTATCGTCGACTTCAAGAGCGATCCGGTCGTGCGCCGCGGTCGCCTGGGTCCGGGCGGACGCCTCATCGTTCGCTTCGCTTCGGGGGAGATGGTCGAGACCGATCAGTTCCGCGCCGAGCGTCGCGAGCGCGCCGATTTCCGAGAAGTCGTCAAGTCGTGGAGCATCCCGCTGCACGATGCCGTCGGCGGGCCGCCGCGGGAGGACCTCCATCGCCAGCTGCGGCGCTTCGGCACGACGCGCGAGGAAATGAAAGATGTGATCGGCGTGCTGGCGGGCGGCGCCGAGCCGACGTTCTCGATGGGTGACGACGCGGCGCTGGCCTTCTTCGAACGCCGCGTTCCGGTCGCGGAGTATTTGCGCGAGCGCTTCGCCCAGGTCACCAATCCGCCGATCGACCCGCTGCGCGAGGCGCTCGTGTTCGATCTGCGCGCTTGGGTTGGATCGGGTGACGTTCACGGTGACGTCCCCGCGCCGAACGCAATCGTTGCGCTCGAGAACGCGGTTCTTTCCGAGCTCGACTTCGACGCGCTGCGTTTCGATGCGCGGCTCGTCCAACGCCCGCTCGACATTTCGCTCGAGGGTGGTTCGTTGCAAACGAGACTCCTGGCGATCTGTGAAGAAGCAGAGAAGGCCGTGCGCGCGGGCGTCAGCCTGCTTGTCTTCGACGATCGCGAAGATCGGATCAGCGTCCCCGTGTTGCTCGCCGTCGGCGCGGTCCATCAACGCCTTGTCCAGCGCGGATTGCGCATGCAGGCGTCGCTCGCCGCGGCGGACGGTTTCGCTCGCGACGCGCACGCGGTTGCCGCGTTGATCGGGACCGGCGCAAACGTCGTCACGCCCTGGCTCGGTTTACGCGGCGCTAGCGCGGCCGGCGAAGGGACGAAATACCTCGCCGCCTTGCGTGCCGGTTTGCTGAAGATCATGGCGAAGCTCGGCGTCTGCACGTTGCGCTCCTACGTCGGCGCGCAAACATTCGAGGCGATCGGGCTGCACGGCGAAATCGTCGATCTGTGCTTCCCGGGGATGAAGGGCCACGCGCCGGCGCTTCGCTTCTCCGACTTGGAAAGCGACGTTCGCGCCTGGTATGCGGAGTCGCGCGAGGAGGAGAGCGAGACGCTTCCCGATCGCGGCTCATTCCGCTATCGCCGGGAGGGTGTGCGCCGGGCCTTCGACCCGAGCGCGATCAAGGTGTTACGCGCGAGCGCGATGCGCGGCGACTACGAAGCGTTCGAGAAGCTTTCCGATGCGATGGAGGAGCGTGCGCCGGTGACGCTGCGCGATCTCTTGCAGCCGCTCCCGCTACGCGATCCGATCGACCTAGACGCCGTCGAGCCGGTCGAGGCGATCGTGTCGCACTTCGCGACCGCGGCGATGTCGCACGGTGCGCTGGCCGCCGAAGTTCATGCCGTCATCGCGCGCGCAGCCAACAAGATCGGGGCGAAGAGCAACTCGGGCGAGGGCGGTGAGGACGCGGCGCGCTATTCGCGCGCAATCGACCGCGGCCGCAGCAAGATCAAGCAGGTCGCCTCGGCGCGTTTCGGCGTGAGCGCGACCTACCTCGCGAGCGCCGACGAGATCGAGATCAAAATGGCGCAGGGTTCGAAGCCCGGTGAGGGCGGCCAGATTCCGGGGCACAAGGTCAGCCTCGAGATCGCGGGCCTGCGCGGCGCGACGCCGGGCGTTCCGCTGATCTCGCCGCCGCCGCACCACGACATCTACTCGATCGAAGACCTCGCCCAACTGATCTACGATTTGCGCCGTGCCGCCCCGCACGCGCGCATCGCCGTGAAGCTGGTCGCGCAGTCGGGGATCGGGTACGTAGCAAGCGGCGTCGCGAAGGCCGACGCCGACATCATTCACATTAGCGGCCACGACGGCGGAACGGGCGCCTCGCCACTCTCTTCGATCAAGCACGCCGGCTTGCCGTGGGAGATCGGGCTGGTCGAGACCCATCATGCGCTGCTCGCCAACGGCCTGCGTTCGCGCGTGAAGTTGCGCGTCGACGGCGGCTTCAAGAACGGGCGCGACGTAATCCTCGCGACGCTGTTGGGAGCCGATGAATACGGATTCGGAAGCGCGCTACTGGTTGCGCTGGGTTGCATCTACGCGCGACAATGCCACAAGAACACCTGTCCGGTAGGAATCGCGACGCAGGACCCGGCGCTTCGCGCGAAGTTCGCCGGAACCGAAGAAGAGGCGATCGCATTCCTCGATTTCGTCGCGCGTGACGTTCGACGCCGGCTCGCCGCGCTCGGCGCACAATCGCTCGACGAGCTTCGTGGGCGCTCGGATCATTTGCGCCGGCGGCAGTTTGAAGACGAACATCTGCGGGAGATCGGGCTTTCGGAGATTCTGCGGTTGCCCGAACAGCCGCAGACCCCGCGCCGGCCGGTCGCCGAGCCGACGCATCTCGACGATCTCGTCGCTCGTCCATGGGTCGCGCCGCGCAAGCCCTGGCACACGATGCCGGAGTTGCGGATCACCCCCGCCGATCGCGCCGTCGGCGCGCGCATCGCGCACGAATTCGTCCTTCGCCGCGAGGCCTCCGAGCCGACCGGAGAGCTCGTCGTCCGTTACCATGGAAGTGCCGGGCAGAGTTTCGGCGCGTTCCTGACCCACGACATGACGCTCGATCTCGATGGCGACGCGAACGACTACGTCGGCAAGAGCATGGAGGGCGGGCGGGTGATCGTTCGCGGCTTCGGCGACGTGATCGAACCGGTTGCGGGCAACGCGTGCTTCTACGGAGCGCGAGGCGGCGAAGGGTTCATCCGCGGGAGCGCCGGCGAACGTTTCGGCGTTCGCAACAGCGGCGCGGCGCTCGTGGTAGAGGGCGCCGGCGACCACGCTTGCGAGTACATGACCTCCGGGATGGCAGTCATCCTCGGTCCCGTCGGGAAGAACTTCGCCAGCGGCATGAGTGGCGGCGTCGTCTTCTTTGCGGGCAGCGCGCACTTCGACGCGGCGTCTCCGGAACCGTCGCTCGGCCCGACGCCGTGTGCATTCAGCGCGGCGCGCGACAGCGACCCCGACGTCAGGCGCCTCTACGCGTTGCTGCAGCGCTACGTCGAAGCGACCGGCTCGGCGCGTGCCGCCGAGCTGCTTTCCGATTGGCCGCGTTCGCTTGCGTACTTCGCGAAGTTGAGTCTGACCCAGGAACCTGCTGCGGAAGTCGCGCCCGAGCCTAGTTTGGTGGCTTAGGCATCGCTCCGGCCGCCGCGTCGACGACGGCTTGCGCATGCTCCGCCATCTTTTGAGCGGTCGCGCGCGTCTCTTCGCCCGATTGGTGCATCGCGTCAGATCCCATCGAGATCATGTCGTTGAGATGCTGCGAGGCGTCTTTCGCATGCTGCGCGGCCATCGCACTCGATTCCGTTGCGTGCCGGTTGAAGATCTTTTGGAGTTCTTGCGCCTTGCGGAGAGTCTCCGCAAGCTGCGGCTTCAGGTCGCCGCCGGCCTGATTGGCGGCATCGAACATCTGCTGCTGCAGCTCACGCGCCTGCGCCAGCGCCTTTGCCATCTGCTCGTTGAAATTCATATCTCTGCCTCCGGTTTTAGGAGCGCGGCACGTTGCGCCGCGCTTGGCGCTCCGCAGCGCATCCACTTCGTGGCGCTTCGCTGCGCTGCTCCGCGCCCCCGAGCCACTTACGCGACTCGGGTGCCCGCTCCGCTTACCGGCTTCGGACCCCGCTCCGCCCGCTAAGGCGCTTAGCGGCCGTCCTCGACGGTCAGGACCCAACGCATCGCCCGCGCGTACTGGTCGAGCTCCCGAACCGTGCGCTGGAGCCAGGCAAAGGAAGGATCGTAGACGGCCCGCTTGCGCCGCACGTCGTCGTGTGCGATCAGGAATGCGCGGGCATCCTCGAGTTGGCGCTCGACGCGGTTCCAGCTATCCTGCAAACTAAACTCCGACGCATCGGCGAGCCGGTCGATCAGCGGTGGCGCCGGGAGTTCGGGATGCTTCAGCGCAAACTCGAGCCGCGCCAACGTATAGGCGGTTGTCGTCGTGATGACTGAGCCGAGTAATCGCACGATCCGGACTTCCATGGCTGAACGAGGGTTTCCATCAGTCTACGACCCATCCCCTACTGCATGCGACGGACCAACGGCCCAGTCTCAGTAGGATGAACGGAAACAATCGACGGTACGTGATCGTCGGAAACGGTTTCGCCGGAACGACCTGCGCCGAACAATTGCGCAAGGCCGATCCTGCATGTTCGATCACACTTTTCACCGACGAGCCATATTGTCTTTACAATCGAATCGCGCTCCCGCCCCTGCTCCGCAAGCAGGTCAGTGAGGCGAAGGTGATGATGCGAGATCTCGCCTGGCACGAGAAGATGAACATCGCGTTGCACCTGTCGACGCGAGTCGATCGCATCGATGCCGTCGAGCGGGTCGCCTATGCCGGCGGGACGGGCTATCCGTACGACGCGCTTCTCGTGGCCACGGGCGGTCGCCCGAACCCGTGTCCTTCGCCCGGCGCCGACGGCGCGCACAACATCTACAATTTCCAATACATGAGCGACACGCTGGCGATTTCGCAGCAGCTCGAGACCTCAAAGGTCGCCGTCGCCGTCGGCGGTTCGTTCATCGCGTACGAATTGGCGGAAGCTTTCTCGTCGCGCGGGATCGAGACGCATTGGATTCTGCGCGGGCCGCGATTCCTGCGCAGGATGCTCGACGAGATCGCCGGCGAGATGGTCGACGAGGCGGCGCGCACCGATAAGGTCCACGTCCATTACGGCGAGGAAATCAAGGAACTCGTCCGATCGAACGGCGTCGTCACGAAAGTGCTCACGACCGGAGGGCTCGAGATTCCGTGCGACACGCTCGGCATCGGCTTGGGCCTGACGATCAACACGGAGGTGTTGGACGGCACGGGCGTCGAGATTCGGACCGGCATCGTCTGCGACGATCGCTTGGAGACGAAAGTCAAAGGCATCTTTGCCGGCGGTGACGCCGCCGAGTTCTACGATCCGACCGCCGAGATGTACTATCGCATGGGGACGTGGAACAACGCCGGCGCTCACGGGAGGGTCGCGGCCGCGAACATGGCCGGCGGCGACGTCCGCTATCATGACGTCCCGGAGTATTCATCGAAGCTCTTCACCGAGCAGACGATCACCCAGTTCGGCATCTCGCCTGAATACCGGAGCGATCTCGACCTCGTGCGCAAGATCGACAGCGAAAAGAAATGGTACCGCGGTCTCTTTTTCCACGAAAACCGGCTCGCCGGCGTCGTCATGATTGGCAAAGGCAACCGTGCCGGCAAGCGCAAGTACGTCGATGCGATCAAATCAAAACAAGCCTTTGCTCCGGACGAATGGGAAGCAATGCTCGACTGGGCTGCCGACTAGCACCGACGTGAGCCGGGAAAGCGGATCCGGTTTGTTATGACGTACGGCGAGATTTGGCTGGTCGTCGGGCTGTTCAGCGTCTCGATTCCGCTGGTCGCCCTCGCCAAGCGCGCAGATATCCCATACCCGGTCGTCCTCGTGCTCGGCGGATTGGTCTTGGGATTCATCCCGGGGCTGCCGCAGATCAAGCTCGATCCGAATCTCGTCCTCGTTCTCTTTCTGCCGCCTTTGCTGTATTGGGAGGCGATCACGGCCCCGACGGACGTGATGCGCGCGAACGCCGGACAGATCTGGTCCCTTGCAATCGGGCTGGTCGCCGCGACGACGCTCGTGGTAGCGGTCGTCGCCCATGCGACGATCGCCAATCTGGCTTGGCCGATGGCGTTCGTCCTCGGCGCGATCGTCGCGCCGACAGATGAACTCGCCTCCGCTCCCGTTCTCGAGCGCCTCAAGATGCCGCGCCATCTGATCGCGATCGTCGAAGGCGAGAGCTTGCTGAACGATGCATCTTCCCTGATCTTATACGCCGCAGCCGTGACCGCAGCGGTTTCCGGCGGCTTTCAGTTCTCCGGCGTCGCCCTCCACTTCGCCATCGCCGCGTTTGGCGGTGTCGCTCTCGGTTTCGTCGTCGGGCGTCTCGCGATCGAGGGCTGGCGGCGCATCACCGACACGCAGCTCCAGGGCGTGATCTCGTTCAACCTCCCATACCTCGCATATATTCTGGCCGACCGCCTCAGCCTCTCCGGTGTTTTAGCCGTCGTCTACGCCGGGGTCTACGCCAACCGCTTCACACCGATCGTCATGACGCCTGCTGCGCGTCTGCAGTTGACCGGCTTCTGGAACACGCTCGTGTTCCTCGCTAACGCGCTCTTGTTTTTGCTCGTCGGCCTCCAACTGCACGATCTTGCTCACGCCGTGCTCATCGCGTACTCGTGGCAGACCGTGCTTTGGTACACTTTCGTCGTAAACGCAGCGGTCGTCGGGACACGTTTTATCTGGTTCATGGCGCAAGAGTATTTGCCGGTTATCGGCGGCGCTTCCGAGCATCCGAGCGGCGATTGGAGACATGCGCTGATCTCTGCTTGGTCGGGATTGCGCGGTGCCGTCTCGCTCGCGGCTGCCCTTGCCATTCCGGTTGCGATTGCGAGCGGCGCGCCTCTGGGGCATCGCAACCTCGTCATCTTCCTGACGTTTACCGTCATCCTCGTCACGCTGGTCGGCGGTGGATTGACGCTGCCGTCGCTGGTTCGTGCGATCGAGCCGTCGTCCCGTGATACCGAAGGTGAAGAAGATATGCGCCGCGGTTTGATTGCTATGTCCGACGCGGCGCTCGCGAAGCTCAAAGAGCTCGAACATCAGGGCGGCCTCGAGGCGAATGAGGTTGCAATGCTGCGCCGTCGTTACACACACCGGCGCGCTCACGTCGACGGGCATCCGGAAGAAGAACGCGCCGCAGTCGAAGCCGAACGCCAACTGTTGGAGGCCGAGCGGCAGGCGCTAACCGAACTGCGCGAACGTCGCGAGATCGATAACACGGTGCTGCGCAAGCTCGTGCGCACGCTCGATATCTCTGAAGAGGAGCTGACACATCGCTCCGCGCGGACGGGTTGAGAGGATTCGACGTCCCGATGGTCGTTGCTCTGGCCCTTACGTTGGTTCTGTTTCCGCTGCGTGCGATCGCGAACGCAGCGCCAAGCGCCTCGCCGACGCCGGTTGCGACGCAGGACCCCTGCGCACAAGGCGGCTTGGCGGCGATCACCAACCGGCCGGGATTGGGCCGAGCCGTCACCGTGGACGGCTCTCCCTGCGTCGTTCCTGCCGGCAGCGTCGTGCTCGAGGCCGGCTATCGCAACCAAGTCACGACCGGCGGCGGAACGAGCACGCTGTCGACCTACCCGAGTCCCGCCATTCGATATGGAATCATCGGCGGCAACGAGGTCGTGCTCTCACCCAGCTTCATCTACTCGCGCCGAACCGGCGCCGATCTCGGCGGAACGTTCGTTCCGGCGTTCGGAATGCAAGACGCCGGGATTGGATTCAAACATAGCGTGCGCGATCGTCCCTGGCTGCAGGATGCGCTCGAGGTCTTCGTCACGTTGCCGACGGGGTATCCCGGCGGGCCGTTCGGTTTCACGGCCGGGGCTCCGACGTATATGCTCGGCTATAGCGCGTCGGTTCCGGTGAACGGCCGCGTCGGCCTTACAACGACGCAAAACTTCAGTTCCGGTGCGGGGATCAACGGCCGCGGCGCGATGGCGCGCTATTTTTCGTATCAGCCGTCGCTCGGCGTCTCGTACGCGGCCGGAAGCACGACCACGCTGCTCCTTCAGGAGCAACTCACGCTTCCGACCGCGCCGGGCGGACCAACCGGGAATCGCGCGCTCTTCGGGATCCAGCAGTCGGCCGGTACGCGCATCGTGCTCGACGTCGAGTTCGAGCAGAACCTCTTGCCGGCGCCGGGCTTCAACCAGCACGCCCTCGGCGTCGGGCTCACGCTGCGGCCGTAGTCCGTTTCCACCCAACATTTCCGGGTAATTGACGAGCGATGAGGTGAGAGGTTATGGGAACCCCCAATATAGCAGTTCTCGGCGCCGGCACGATGGGATCGGCATTTGCGCGACGACTCTTGGGCGCCGGCATGCGGGTGAGCGTTTGGGACTTGTCGCGCGACGCCGCCGAGCGGCTCGCCGGCGCCGGGGCCCAGGTCGCGGAGACGCCTGCCGAAGCGGTGCGCGAGGCCGACGTCGTGCTCACGATGGTACCGACGATTGCAGCGATCGAAGAAACGATGCCCAAGGTGCTCCCGGCGATGCGCTCTGGCGCAACGTGGCTGCAGATGAGCACGATCGGCGTCGAGGGGACCGAACGCGCTGCAGCGCTCGCAAAGCAACTCAAGCCCGACGTCGTCTTCGTCGATGCGCCTGTCTCCGGCTCGAGGGCGCCGGCGGAACAGGGGAAGCTCTTGATCCTAGCGTCCGGACCAGCGACGGCGATCGACGCGCTGGCCCCGGTGTTCTCGGCGCTGGGTCAAAAGACGATGAGGTGGGAGCGCGCCGGTGACGGCTCACGGATGAAGCTCGTCCTCAACACATGGCTCGCCGTCCTGGGTGAAGGCATCGCCGAGGCGGCCGCGCTCGCTCGATCGCTCGGCGTTGCGCTCGACGACGTCTCGGAGTGCATCGGGAGCACGGCGTTGGACGCGCCGTGGGCGCTCGCCAAATTAGAGAAGATCGAGCATGACGACTTCCACGCCGACTTTTCGCTCGCGCTCGCGTCGAAGGATCTTAACCTCGCGCTCGATGAAGCGACCCGCGCGAAGCGACGGCTTCCAATGGTGCAGGCGATCGCCGCGCAGTGGGACGGCGCGCTGAAAGCGGGCTTGGGTGACCGCGACGTCGTCGGCGCATTTTTGGCGCTTGGCTCCTGAGGCGCCGGCCGGGCGCTTCTCAGTGCGCCGGCGACCTCACGTGCTGCAAAGTTCGAACGGCGATCAGCGACGCCGCGAGAATTGCGCCTGCTAGCCACAGGACGGCAAGGTCTGAGCCGGGCCAGCTAACGCCGAGGCCCGTGCCGAGCCAGAAAATGCCGAGGCTCGTCAACATCACGCCGACCGCATACTTCAAGACATTTTCGGGGACTCGCGCGAGCGGCGCGCGCACGACGAAGCCGGCCGCGGTGACCAGGATCAACGCGAGCGTCGCACCGACGACCGCCCACCCCAGCGATGCGCGGCTCGCACCGCCGACGGCCAAGACGATCAGCACCACCTCGAGGCCCTCGAGGAAGACTCCGTTGAACGCGGTCGCCAGCCCGGCCCGACGATCCTCGTGCAAGCGAGCGACCTCACGCGTGTAGACCGCATCTTCGTTCCGATGCGCTTTGCGGCCCGAGGCGCGCAGGACGGCTTTCTGCAACCAGCCCCAGCCGAACCAAACAAGAAATGCTCCGATGACGATTTGGAGCCAAGCCTCGGGGACGAAGTGTAAGAGGGGAATTCCGATCGCCACCATCGCGGCGAGCGCGACGAGTGCGGCGATCGCGCCTTGCAGCGCCGGCCGCCATCCCGAGGTGTACGCGACCGCCAGGACGATCGTGAGCGCCTCGACCATTTCGACGCTGCTCGCCAAAAACGACGCTGTAACAACGGCCCAAAGGTTCATGCTGCAAACCTCCGCCGCCGGGAGAAGCGGTCCTGCAACCTTACGAAAAGTAAGTGTTTTGAAGGGCCTTGCAGGGGCATCGATCCCTTGCCCGCTCGCCCGAACGGCGGCGAGCCGGACCGAATGGGTATAAGCAACGCCACTATGGATCTCACCAAAGAATTTCCACGCAGCCCCAACGAGAAGATGCTCGGCCTCGTTTCGCTCGCGCGCGTGATCGATAAAGCGCGCGCTTTCAATGAAGGGACGCTCGGCGAATACGATTACGATTGTCCGCACGACAAGCCGCTCTTCGCGTTCCTCGGCGTCGACGGCCCGACGTTTGCCAAGAAGGTCGCCGAACTCGGGACCGACGATGCGATCTCGGGCTGGGTGCGCACGCTCATCTCAAACAAGAGCCCGCAACAGATCGAGGCGTTCAACGCCGAGCGCCGCGCCTGGGCTCCGGGAAACGCCGACGCTCAACAGTTCTTCGACCAGGCGAGAGACAGAATCGCTCCGGGTCGCACGGACATAAAAACCTGGTTCGCGCTCCTCGACGCCGAGGAGAAGCGGCCGACCGCCGTCGGCGCGGCTTAAGCGCCTTGCAGGCTCTCTCGCGCGGTCGGCGTGACCGGCTGCGCGAGAGCCGGCGAGTTCAGGAAGGGCCGCTCCGCTTCTTCGTAGGTTTTCAAACAGCGGTCGATTAGCGCGACCGGATCGTCGTCTTCCATGATGCGCGCGCCGGTATCTTTGCCGGCGAGGCGCGCGATGTTCGCAAAATCGTCGGAGAGGCCGCCGGAATGCCGCAGAATTCCGATCAACTTCCCTTCGTCGTAGGCGATCGCAAACTCGCCGAGCGTTCCCGTGCGGCCGCCGACGAAGATGACTAGGTCGGAGCTATGGATGTTGTGCACTTCGCGGCCCATCAAGCCGGAACCGGAGAAGACCATCCCGTCGTATGGTTCGAGCGGCGACGCGTAGACCGCGACGTGTTCTTCGCGCGAATGTGCCGGCGATATTCCGAGCACCCAGCCGCCGGCGTCACGCGCGCCGTGCGCGGCGGCGTCGGGGAGGCCCGGGCAGGCTCCGGTTACCGTCACGCAGCCTCGCTCGGCGATGCGCTTCCCCAACGCATACGCTCGGGAGAACTGCTCGGGCGCCAAGTCGCCGCCGGCCGAACCCATGACGCCGATCTGAGTTTTCATGCTCGCGCGCTTCCTGTTCCTAAGGCGGTCGCCGCCGCCCTTTCGGCGAATCACCTCCTCAAAGCATCATGGTTTTGAACGTCGCTGAGACGGTCGGCGCCGAGCGCGAACTCGCCGCGATCGTCGGCCCGGCCAACTGCATCGTCGATCCCTCGGAATTGCGCACGTACGAATGTGACGGCTTGACGGGGACGCGCGTCCGACCGCTTGCCGTCGTGCTGCCCGCATCGACGGAGGAAGTCGCCGAGGTCGTCAAGGTCGCGCGCCGTCACGACTTGCCGATCGTTCCGCGCGGGGCCGGAACCGGATTGTCGGGCGGGGCGCTCCCCGCCGTGGGCAGCATCGTGGTCGGGCTCGCGCGGATGAATCGCATCCTCGAGGTCGACTTCGAAAATCAACGCGTCCGCTTGCAGCCGGGCGTGATCAACCTAGACGTCACCGCGGCGATTGCCGCGCGCGGCTACTACTATGCGCCCGACCCGTCGTCGCAGAGCGTCTGCTCGATCGGCGGCAACATCGCCGAGAATTCGGGCGGCGCGCATTGCTTGAAGTACGGTTTCACGACCAATCACGTAACCGCCGCGACGATCGTGACCGCCGAGGGCGAGATCGTGCGCCTCGGTTCGCCGTTCGCCGACGCGCTCGGGTACGACTTGATGGCGGCGCTGGTGGGAAGCGAAGGGCTGATCGGGATCGTCACCGAGGCCTGGGTTCGCATCCTGCGCGCCCCGGAAACGACGCGCACCTTCTTCGCGACCTTCCCGACGACGACTGAAGCGGCGTCGTGCGTTTCGGGGATTGTGAGCGCCGGGATCGTCCCGGCTGCGATCGAGATGATGGACCGGCTCGCGATCGAGGCAATCGTGAAGTCGACCGGCGTCGATTGGCCGCTCGACGTCGGTGCGGCGCTGCTCGTCGACGTCGACGGGCCGACCGTCGAAGCGGAACACACGCTCGAACGTTCCGTCGAGATCGCACGCGCAAGCGGGTCGCTCGAAGTCCGGATGCCGCGCGACGAACGCGAGCGGATGTTGATGTGGAAGGGCCGCAAGAGCGCGTTCGCGGCGATGGGACGCATCAGCCCGAACTACTACGTCCAAGACGGCGTCATCCCGCGCTCCGAGATCGGGACCGTCCTGCGCGAGATCGCCGAGCTGTGCGCGCGCGAAGGCTTTCGCGTCGCCAACGTCTTTCACGCCGGCGACGGCAACCTGCACCCGCTGGTCCTGTACGATGCGCGTGTCCCCGGCCAGACGGAGCATGCCGAAGAAGTCGCCGCCGAGATCTTGCGGATCTGCTTGCGACATGGCGGCTCGATCACGGGCGAACACGGCGTCGGCGCCGACAAGGCGCAGTATATGGGCGAAGCGTTCGGCGAAAACGATCTCGACGCGATGAATGCCGTGCGCTGCGCGTTTGATTCTCGACGCCTCTTCAATCCCGGCAAAGTCTTCCCCACGCCGCGCATCTGCGGCGACCGGCCGGGCGCCTATGTTCCCCACGCAACGGAACTCTCCGAACGCGCCGGACGCGGATGATCGAAGCCTTCGCAGCCGATACCGTCGTCCCGAAAACGCTCGACGAAGCGTCCGCGACGATGCGCGAAGGTGCGCGCAGTGGAACGACGGTCGCGTTCCTCGGCGGCGGGACGGAATTCGGTTACGGCCGCCTTCCCGATCGAGTCGGCACTTTGCTCAAAACCGAGAAGCTCGACCGGGTCGTCGATTATGCCCCAGCCGATATGACGATCACGGTCGAAGCCGGCGTGACCCTCGCCGCAATGCAACGGACGCTCGCCGTCAATAAACAGCGCCTCGCGCTCGACGCTCCGCAACCGGAACGCGCGACGCTCGGCGGATTGCTCGCCGCCAACACGTACGGCCCGCTTCGGACGCGCTACGGCACGTTACGCGACCTGATCGTTGGGATCGAAATGATTCGGGCCGACGGCTCGCGGGCGCGCGGCGGCGGGAAGGTCGTCAAGAACGTCGCCGGGTTCGATCTTCCGAAGTTGCTGGTCGGTTCGCTCGGGACGCTCGCCTGCATAGCGACGGCGACGTTTCGGCTTCATCCGCTGCCCGAGGAACGCCGCTGGTTTGCCGTCTCCGGACGGACGCTCGAGGAAGTCCGCATCGTCTGTCGCGCGATCGTCGATCGCCAAATCGAACCCGCCGCCCTCATCGCCGGGTACGACGGCGATTCGTACACGCTCTACGCCTTGTTCGAAGGATTCGGCGCCGGCGTCGCCGCGCAGGGGATGAAGTTCGCCGCGCTGGCCGCGGAACTGTTCGTCACCGAGGCGCGCGCGCTCGAGGAAGCGGGCGAAGCGGCTGCGCGCGATGCGCAGACGCGCGCCTTCGGAAGTGTGCGCCTGCGCATCTCGACGCCTCCCGCGTTTCTCCCGCTCCTCGAGCGCGGCGTTCTGGTCCCGTTGCGAGCGGCGTTCGAGGATTTTCGGCTCGTGCTCTATCCCTCGCTCGGGATCGTCTTCCTGAGCGGATTCCCCCGCGATCCGAGCGCGTTTGTCCTCGAGGTCGAGCGCGCGCGCACGCGAGTCGAGTCGGGCGGCGGCCATCTGGTCCTTCTCGAATGTGCCGATCCGGTCGCGCACGGGCGCATCGATCCGTTCGGAACGCCGCCCGATTCGTTCCCGATCATGCAACGGCTCAAGGAGCGCTTCGATCCCGACCGCCGTCTCAATCCCGGCCGTTTCGTGGGTGGACTATGAGCGTAACGCGTAGCTTCGAAGACCTGTTGAGCGATTGCGTGCACTGCGGCTTCTGTCTGCCGGCGTGCCCGACGTATCGGTCGTGGGGCAACGAGATGGACTCGCCGCGTGGCCGGATCGATCTGATGCTCGGCGTCCATCAAGGGAAGATCGACCTCGACGATTCCGTCGTCGAGCATTTCGATCGGTGCCTGGGCTGCATGGCGTGTGTGACCGCGTGCCCGTCGGGCGTGCGCTACGATATGTTGATCGAAGAGACGCGCGTCAAGGTCGAAGACCAACATCCGCGCACTCCGGCGGATCAGGCCTTCCGCGACATGATTTTCGCGCTTTTTCCGCGGCCCGACCGGCTACGCGTGCTGGCTCCGCTGCTCTATTTCTTCCGCAAGACGGGCTTGCAGAACGTGCTGCGAAGCAGCGGCGTTTTGGGAGCGTTGAGTGGGCGCCTCGAGCAACTCGACGCGCTGATGCCGCCGCTCGAACTCTCGCAACTCTCCGCTCGACTGCCGGCGTTCACGCCTGCGCGTCGCCGGCGTCGAGGAACGGTCGCCCTGATTGCCGGCTGCGTGCAGCGGGTCTTTTTCCCGAACGTCAACGCATCGACGGTGCGCGTTCTCTCGGCCGAGGGTTTCGATGTCGTCGTGCTGCCTAACCAGGGCTGCTGCGGCGCGCTCTCGCTCCACGCGGGGCGCGCCGACGAGTCCGCGGCCTACGCCCGAGCGCTCGTCGACCGTTTCGTTCCGGCCGGCGATTCGGGAGCACTCGAGCGCTTCGAAGCGATCATCATCAACGCGGCGGGCTGCGGTTCGACGCTCAAGCAGTACGGGACGCTTTTCAACGGCGACGCCGAGTACGGCGAGCGGGCCGCAGCCTTCTCCGCGAAGGTGCGCGACATCAGCGAGTTTCTGGCAGCCGTCGAGCCGGTCGCTCCGAGGAAAGCGGCGCCGATTCGCGTCGCTTACCACGACGCCTGCCATCTCGCGCACGCTCAGGGGATCCGCGAGGAGCCGCGCGCGCTCTTGCGCTCGATCCCGCAGCTCGAACTCGTCGAGATCCCGCAAGGCGATCAGTGTTGCGGGAGCGCCGGCGTCTACAATCTCTTGCAGCCGGAGAGCGCGCGTGAGATCGGCGAGCGGAAGGTCGAGAACATCCTCGCGGTGGCGCCGCAACTGCTCGCGAGCGCCAATCCCGGCTGCACTTTACAGATACGCGCGCTCTTGGCCGAGCGCGGCCTCGATTTGCCCGCCGCGCATCCGATCGAGATACTCGACGTCGCGGTCGCCTGAGGCTTCCGAACAGGGGCGAGGCTGGGCGCAGGCCAAGTCAGCACGTCAATGAGCCTGGAGATTCTCGCTCAGGGCGAGAGCCGGCTGCGTCGCGCTTTTGGTCAGCTTCCCGCGCTCGCCTGGACCGTCGATCGCGAGCTTCGCTTTCACTCGACGCTCGGCGCCGCGTTTCGCGATCTCGGGCTGACGCTCGAGGCGTCGGTCGGTGCGTCGCTTGCGGAGTTCTTCGGAACCGACGACGAACGCTCGGCCCCGATCGCGGCGCACGTTCGCGCGCTCGGCGGTGAATCGGTCTACTTTGAGCTGGAACTCGGCGCGCGATTCTTCCGGACGTACGTCGAACCGTTACGCGCGGAAAACGGTGAGATCGAAGGCGCCCTCGGCATCGCGCTCGACGCGACCGCCGAACGGCGCGCCGTCGTCGCGCTGCGCCGTAGCGAAGAGAAGCTTGCAATGGCGCAAGCCGCGGCTCACCTTGGGAGTTGGGAGCACGACCTCGACCGCGATACGGTTATTTGGTCGGACGAGCTGTTCGTTCTTTGCGGCGTGCAAGCGAGCGAAACCCTTCCGACGCCCGAACTTCTGTGGCGCTTCATTCATGAGGAAGACAGCGAGCGCGTGCGAGCCGCTTTTTCCGCTGCGCGCGCCGACGGGGAGCCGTTCGTCGTCGACGCGCGGTTGCGTCGAGCTGACGGAACCGAACGCTGGGTCGAGCTGCGCGGCCGCTTCGTTTTTGATCGTGAAGAGCGACCGGCCCGAGTTTTCGGGACGATGCTCGATGTCACGGCGCGCAAACGGGCCGAGGCCGATCTCGCTCATCAGGCGCACTACGATCCGCTGACCGAACTTCCCAATCGAAAATTATTGAGCGAACGGCTGGCGCGCGCTCTCGCGCGCTCGCAGCGGATCGGCTCCCGGGTCGCGGTGCTCTACGTCGATCTCGATCGCTTCAAGGCGATCAACGACACGCTCGGTCACGCCGCCGGCGACATCTTCCTGAAGGCCGCGGCCGAGCGAATCGGAACGGTCGTGCGCGAGAGCGATACCGTTGCTCGCCACGGCAACGACGACTTCATCGTGATCGTCGTCGATCTCGAGGACGCCGACGATGCGGCGCACTCTGCCAAAGCGCTCGTCGAAGCCTTCGAACGGCCGTTCGAAATCGAAGGACGGGAGTTCTATTCGAGCGTCAGCGTCGGCGTCAGCCTCTTCCCCGACGACGGTCGGACGGTCGAGCCGTTGATTCGCGCCGCGCACGCCGCGCACTCGCGCGCCAAGGCGGCCGGCGGAAACGCCCTACACTTCTACACCGCGGCGACGCACGAGCGCGCGGTCGAGCGCCTGGGTCTCGAGACCGAACTGCGCCACGCCTTCGAGCGCGACGAGTTTCGCATGCACTATCAGCCGATCGTCGGCGCCGACGACGCGATCGTCGCGGTCGAAGCGCTCGTTCGCTGGGAGCATCCGTTGCTTGGTCTCGTCTACCCCGACCGTTTCATCGCGATCTGCGAAGAGATCGGATTGATGGTCCCTCTCGGTCAGTGGATACTGCGCGCCGCGCTCGCCCAAGTGCACGTGTGGCGGCGCGCCGGCGTGGGACCCGTGCGGGTAGCGGTCAACCTCTCGGCGCGCCAGTTGCTCGATCCGTCGCTGGCGACGACCGTGCGCCGGGCGCTCGCGGACACGGCGGTCCCGGCCGCTCTGCTCGACCTCGAAATCACCGAGAGCGCCGTCATGCACGACGTCGACGGTGCGCGGCGCGCGGTGACGGACGTGAAAGAGCTCGGCGTCGGGTTTTCGCTCGACGATTTCGGAACCGGCTACAGTTCGCTCGCCTACCTCAAGCATTTCCCCGTCGACGCGCTCAAAATCGACCGCGCCTTCGTGCGCGATCTTCCGGGAGATCGCGAGGATGCGGCGATCGTTTCGGCCGTCGTCGCGCTCGGGCATGCGCTGGGCGTCCGCGTCGTCGCGGAAGGCGTCGAAACGGCCGTCCAAGCGGCGCTGGTTTGTCAACTCGGCTGCGACGAACAACAGGGATACTATCATTCGAAGCCGCTTCCGGCGCAGGACCTCGAGCCGCTCTTGCGCGCGCGGCTCCTCGGCGCCGCCCACGCGGCCTCCGGATACTGAACGCCCCGCCATACTCCGAGCTAGAGCGCGCCTGGAAATCGTTGCGGGCGCCTGGGATCGGCGTGCGCGAGGTAGCCTGCGTCGGCGTGACGCGGACGATGCTCGTCGCCGATGCGGTCGCGCGTAGCGGCTTGGGTGCGCCTGCGGTCATTATCACGGCCGGCGTTCACGGCGACGAGCAGGCAGCGCCGTGGGCGCTGCATAGCATCGTGCGCGACGGGCTGCTCGACCGCAACTTTGCCTACCGTTTGTGGCCGTGCACGAACCCCAGCGGTTACGAGCGCGGCACGCGTGAGAACGCCGAGGGGATCGACGTCAACCGCAGTTTTGGGCGAGCCGGATCCTCGGCCGAGGCGCGCGCGATCACGGTTGCCAATCGCGATCGGAAGTTTGCGTTGAATCTCGATCTTCACGAAGATTTCGAGGCTGAGGGCTTCTACTGTTACGAGCCGAGGATCGATGCAATCGAGATCGGTCCTGCCGTTGTTCGGGCGATGGACGAGGCGGGTCTACCGGTGCAGGAGCTGCACGACGAATACGAACTGGGCTATCCCAAAGAGATGCACCACGTTCGCACGCTCGAACGCGGCCGCGTGATCCCCGACGTCGCGGCCGAAACGGCGTTCATGCGGGGCGGCTTGCCGCACAGCATCTTTCTGTTGCGCAACGCTTCGAAACGGTCGCTGACGTTCGAGTCGCCCTCGCGCCTGCCGTGGGACGATCGCATCGCGATGCACCGCATCGCCGTCGTCACGGCGCTGGAAAGGCTGCGCGCTGCGATCGGTTAGTGTCCGCCGTACGGCTTGGACGGGTCGTACACTGGTCTAGTCATGGGTCGCGTTTGCAAAGTCCCGGCGCGAAGCTCGTGAAGGCGCTGCCAGGCAATGTTGACGTATTTGCGCTCTTTGTCTACGCCGCAGCCCCGGCGGCCGTGCTTCACTGCTGCCACCACCGATGAACCGACTCCCATATAAGGGTCAAAAACAGTGTCCCCGGAATTGGTCAAGGAAAGAACGAGCCGCTCGATCAGTTCGACGGGAAATTGGCAAGGGTGTTCGGTTTTTTCAACGTGATTAAATTTGACGTTTGGAATGAGCCAGACATCTCCGGGGTTCTTCCCGAGCGGATTGCACGATAGTTGCCCAGCTTTGGGCCCCTTGTAATGTTTCTTATCGGGGTACTTGGGCGGAACGCGGATCGGGTCGAGATTGAACGTGTATTTGTCACTTTTTGTGAACCATAAGAGCGTTTCGTAGCGACCGGATAACCGCCGGGTACCGTGGAGGCCGTGCTCAAAATGCCAGATGATTCGGTTGCGTAGTTTCAAACCATGACTCTTGAAGAACTGATAAAGCACCACGTCTAGCGGCACGATCTCGCCATCGATTACATGATTGCCGACTTGCCAGCACAGAGAACCCGTCGGGTGCAAAAGCCTGACGCATTCAGAAATGACGTGAGCCTGATTCTCTATGTAAGAATCGAGCGTTGTCTTTCGCTCGTAGGCTTTCTCGATATTGTACGGCGGCGAGGTCACGATCAGTTTCATGCTCTCATCGGGCAGATCTCGCATGAACGCAAGATTGTCCGCGCAGGCCATTACCGCGTCTCGATCGGTTTCCAGGCGGCGAACGGTCAGACGGCCGCGGTCTCCGCCACGTAGGGTACGACGTACGGACCGTGCGGCAGGACGGCGCATGTCGCGCCGGGGCCGGCGGCGGCGAGGGCGTCCCGAACGGCTCCAGACGGGTCGCGAATCGGCGTGAGCATCGCGGCGCGAATCGCGTCGTCGGGGAGGCTCGAGTGGAAGAGCACCTTGGCGTGCAGCAGCACCATCGCTTGGCTCTGGGCGGCCCACTGATCGTAAACCGAGTATCCCGGCGCGCCGATCATCGAGAGCAACTCGGTCGGAGTCGAGCGTGCGTGGAGGATGTCCTTGAAGTTGCCGTGCTCCGGTAATCCGTCCGAGAGCTCGGCGCACATCACGATCGTTCCGTTCTGCTTGACGACCGACATCGCCGCCGACAAGCCTTTGATGCATTGGTACAGATTCTGATCGAGCGGGTAGCCGCCGTTCGTGGTCACGACGACGTCGAACCGATGCGGCACCGCTCGCGCCGTGTGGGCTTTGCATGCCGTGCAACCGGCAAGATGCGCTTCGCGATAGTCGCCGCAGAAGAAGCCGGTGATCTGCTTGCGTCCGTTGAGCGTCACGTTTACCAAGAAGTTCGGCGGCGCCATCGCCGTAACTTCGCGTGACATCTGCTGCACCGGATTGTTCTCGAGGTTGAGCCAGGTCGTGCCCGGGTCGCCGACCATCTGGAAGTTGTGAAAGAACTTGACGGTCTCGATCCCCGCGATCCCCGGCATGATCCCCTTCGGACCGCCGGAGAAGCCCGCGTAAACGTGCGGCTCGATGAAGCCGACGCCGATGCGCTTGTCGGCGCGAACGTACTCCGCGTTCAAATACGCCTTCGCGCCGCGCGAGGTCGTTCCCAGGAACGTCACCTGCGAGGGATCGTGCGCGTCGTGATCGATTACGCGAACGCGCTCGAGGACCGCGCGGCCGAACATGCGCTCCATCTCGGCCGGCGTCGTCGCGCGGTGCGAGCCGGTTCCGATGATCACGGTGACGTTCTCGGCGGGGACGTGGCCGAGTTCGTCGAGGATCCACGGGATCAGGCGCTCGTTCGGCGTCGCGCGCGTCACGTCGGAGGTGACGATCACGACGCGATCGCGTGAATCGATCAGTTCGCGCAGCGCCGGGGCGGCGATCGGCGAGCGCACGGCCGATCGAAACGCCGCGAGTTCGTCGGGCAACCCGGGTGTCTCCGAAGGTTCGATGACGAACGTCCCCTCGGGGAGATCGAGGTCGAGTCCGTGGGTTCCGTAGGTGACGCGGACGTTCATGAAGCGTCTTTCGAGGTTCTTACGAAGGGACCGCTTCGGCGCGAGCCAGGCATCCTATCCGACGCGCTGAAGAGGCCGTGCGTATGGCAGAACGCGACCAACTCGAAGTCGACGTGCTCATCGTCGGCGGCGGGCCGGCCGGGCTCGCCGCGGCGATTCGCTTGCGCCAGCTCGCGAAGGAGCGCGGCAAAGACGACCTTACGGTGATGCTGATCGAAAAGGCCGGCGAGATCGGCAACCACGGGATCTCGGGCGCGATCGTCGATCCGAAAGGCTTCGACGAACTCATCCCCGGCTGGCGCGAGCAAGCGCCGCTCGAATCCCCCGTGACGAGCGACGCGATGTGGTATATGACGCCGGGCGGAAAACTCGCCGTTCCGGCGGCGATGATGCCGCCGATGATGAAGAACCACGGCAAGTTCGTCGCCAGTCTGCAAAAGCTCACGAAGTGGCTCGGCGGAATCGCCGAAGAACTTGGTGCCGACGTCTTCCCGTCGTTCCCCGGCCAGGAACTCATGTGGGACGGCGATCGCGTCATCGGCGTGCGCGTCGGCGACAAGGGCGTCGATCACAACGGCAATCCGAAGCCGAATTACGAGCCGGGCCCCGATCTGCTCGCAAAGGTCGTCATTCTCTCCGAAGGTCCCCGCGGGACGCTCGCCAAGCAGGCGACGGCGAAACTCCGGCTCGATCAAGATCGCGATCCGATGTCGTACGCCGCCGGCGTGAAGGAACTGTGGCAGTGCAAGCCCGGTTCGGTTCCGGCGGGGATGGTGATTCACACCTTCGGCTTCCCCTTACCGAACGAGACGTTCGGCGGCGGATTCATCTACGGGATGGCCCGCGACATCCTCGATATCGGGCTCGTCACCGGGCTCGACTACCAAGATCCGACGACCGATCCGCACGACAATTTCCAGCGCTACAAAACGCACCCGGCGATTGCGAAGATGCTCGAGGGCGGGAAGCTCTTACGCTACGGCGCGAAGGCGATTCCGGAAGGCGGCTACTACGCGATGCCGCGCAACTATGCCGATGGCTTGCTCGTCACGGGAGATTCCGGCGGGTTTTTGAACGGGATGCGGCTCAAGGGCATTCACCTCGCGTTGAAATCCGGGATGATGGCGGCCGAGACCGCGTTCGACGCGGTCGTCGCCGGAAAAAGCGACGCCGAGACGCTCTCGGCCTACGACGAGCGCTACAAGAAGTCGTGGGCGCACGACGAGTTACGGATCGCGCGCAACTTCCACCAAGGGTTCAAGGGTGGACTCTTCATGGGGATGCTCAACGCGGGGATGTCGATGTATACGGGCGGCCGGGCCTTCGGCGTGATCGACCGGTTGCACGGCGAAGCCGGCTACGCGCAGATCAAGAAGCTCTCCGAGCGCAGGCCGAAGGCGGTCGAGTCGCGGGCGAAGATCGACAACGTCCTCACCTTCGACAAATTGACCGACGTCTTCAACTCGGGGACGATGCACGACGAAGATCAGGTCCCCCACCTGCACGTCGCCGACACCTCGATTTGCGCCGAGCGCTGCACGGTCGAATACGGGAACCCGTGCCAGTACTTCTGTCCGGCAAAAGTCTACGAGCCGCTCTTCAACAAGGCTGCGGGCAACGATCACTACGATGGGCGGCTCCAGATCAACTTCAGCAACTGCGTCCACTGCAAGACCTGCGACATCATGGACCCGTACCAGATCATCACTTGGGTCCCGCCTCAAGGCGGTGAAGGCCCCGTCTACACCGGGATGTAGCGCGTTGAACGCAACGATAAACGGGGAGACGCGCGAACTGGCCGATGGGACGACGCTCGCGCAACTGCTCGACGATCTGAGGCTGGAACGCAACGGGATCGCGGTCGCGGTGAACGAGCGGGTCGTGCGCGGCGTGTCGTTCGAAGGGCATGCGTTGAGCGACGGCGACGTCGTCGAGATCATCCGCGCGGTCGCCGGGGGCTAGCGGCCGGCTCGCCCGGAGGAAAGCCGGTGCTTCGCGAACTTGCAGGGGACCATGACCTCCTTTGACGCCACGACCCCCGACGCGCCCCTCAAGATCGGCTCGCATGAGTTCCGCTCCCGCTTGCTCGTCGGAACGGGCAAGTACCCGTCGCTCGAAGTCATGCAGCGTGCACACGAGGCCAGCGGAACCGAGCTCGTCACGGTCGCGATCCGCCGAATCCATCTCGACGATCCGTCCGGGAAAACGCTGATCGACTACATCGACCGCACGCGCTACCAGATCTTGCCGAACACCGCCGGCTGCACGACGGCGAAGGATGCGATCCTTACCGCGCAACTCGCACGTGAAGCGCTCGCGACCGACCTGATCAAACTCGAGGTGATCGGCGACCTCGAGACGCTCTATCCCGACACCGCTGAGACGATCGTTGCGGCGAAGGAGCTCGTGCGCGACGGTTTTACGGTGCTCCCGTACATCATCGACGATCCGACCGCGTGTAAACGGCTCGAGGACGCCGGCTGTGCCGCGGTCATGCCGCTCGGCGCGCCGATCGGGAGCGGCCTCGGCATCTGTAATCCGTATTCGCTCGCGATCATCATCGAGCGTGCGAGCGTGCCCGTGATCGTCGACGCCGGCGTCGGCACCGCCTCCGATGCGGCGGTCGCGATGGAACTCGGGGCGGACGCCGTGCTCATGAACACCGGCATCGCCGCGGCGCGCGATCCCGTGCTGATGGCGTTCGCGATGCGTCACGCGATCGAAGCCGGACGTCTGGCGTATCGGGCCGGCCGGATGGCGAAGCGGCTCTACGCCTCGGCGTCGAGCCCAGTGACCGATCTGATCGGAACGCGTAAATGAATCCGCCCCGCTGACGAGGCAATGCGAGACGTGCAGATGAGAGGGGCTCTTGCTGCGCTGATGGGGCTCGCGTCGTTCGGCGCGTTGCTCGGCGCATCGAGCGCCGACACGCCGCCCGGCCAAGTCGTTCACGTCCTCTATGCCGGATCGTTGGTCACCCCGTTTGAAAAACAGATCGTCCCCGCGCTGGCCGTGCGCGGCTACGCGCTTGAGGGCGAGGCACGCGGTAGCGTCGCCAACGCGAACATGATTCGCGCAGGCCTCAAGAGTCCGGACATCTTCATCTCAGCTGACGCCGGCGTGACGGAGAAGCTGTTGAGCGGCGCGGACGCGCCGATCGCGTGGTACGTCTCGTTTGCAACGACCCGCCTTGCAATCGCCTATTCGCCCGCGTCGCCCTTCGCGGCGCGCTTCCGCGACGCGCAGGCCGGACGGGTGAAGTGGTACGACGTCCTGCGAACGCCGGGACTCAAACTTGGGCGTACCGATCCGGCCGTCGACCCCAAAGGCTACCGGACGATCCTCGCGATGGAACTCGCCGATCGTCTCTACCATCTTCCGTTGCGCGAACGCATCTTGGGTGCCGACGGCAACCCGGCGCAGATATTACCCGAAGAGACGCTTCTTACGCGACTTGAAGGAGGCGATCTCGATGCGGCTTTCGTGTACACCGTGGAATCGACGACGCGAAAACTCCCGACGGTCGATCTTCCGCCCGAGATCGATCTCGGCGATCCGAAATTTGCGGCGCGGTACCGCGAGGTTTCGGTGACGGTCAATGGAACGGCGCATGTCGGCGAGCCGATCGCCTACGCGCTCACGATCCCGAAGGATCCCCCGAATCCGCAGGGCGCGCTCGCCGTGGTACGTTTTTTGCTCGGAGAAGAGGGACGAAAAATCCTCGACGGCGCCGGCTTGACGCTGACGCCGCTCGCTTTCCATGGGGACCTGAGTGCCGTGCCGGCTGATCTGCGCGGTTCCCAGACCCGGTGAAAATCACGCTTTATGGATTCGCGTTCCTAGCGATCGTGGCGTCGTTCGGTGCGGCGAATGTCGCCGCTTTTTCGGATCAAGTCGTTAGCGTTCTTCATGCCGGGTCGCTAACGCCCGTTTTCCAGACGCGCCTCGTGCCGGAGCTCGCGAAGCGCGGAATCACCGTGTATGCCGAAGGGCGAGGTAGCGTGGCGAACGGAAGCATGATCCGCGCCGGTCTCAAGAACCCGGACCTCTTCATTTCGGCCGATGACGACGTTATGGAGCGCTTACTGATCGGCCCGGACGCGCCGATTCGCTGGTACGCGAACTTTGCTACTTCGCACCTCGTGATTGCGTATGCTCCGAACTCGCCGTTTGCCGAGCGCTTCCGCGAAGCGGCGGCGGGCCGCGCGCGCTGGTACGACGTGCTCTCTGCGCCCGGCATCAAGATCGGTCGAACCGATCCGGCGGTCGATCCCAAGGGCTACCGGACGATCATCGCGCTCGAACTCGCCGAAGGTTACTATCACGAGGCGTTGCGCGCGCGAATCTTAGGTGACGATCGCAATCCGGCCCAAACGTTCACCGACGAAGCGATATTGACACGCCTCGATGAGGGAGAGCTGGACGCTGCGTTCCTATACTCTCATGAGGCGATGATCCGTAAGCTTCCGATAATCGAGCTACCTCCCGAAATCAATCTGGGCGACGCGCATTTTGCCGCGCGCTATCGCCGCGCCTCGGTCACGATCAACGGGCTCGAGCATGTCGGCGAGCCGATCGTCTTTGCGCTTTCGATCCCAACTGCCGCGGCCAACTCTCAGGGCGCCGCCGACATCCTGCGCTTCTTGATCGACGGAGACGGCAAGAAGGCGCTTACGGCGTCGGGATTGCAGGTGACGCCGCTCGCTTTCCATGGCGATCTGCACGCGGTGCCCGCGGAGCTGCGCCCCAAGTAATCTAAATCAGCGGCGCGCCACGCGCGCGAACCAGTGCACCATCGATTCGAGTTCGCTCGGCGCGTGGGCCCAACGTCCGGCAGTCTCGGCGGCGCTCCGCTCGTCGAGCGAGAGAATCTCCCACTCCGATAAGAGCAGCCGCGCGGCCGGCTCGTCGAAGTAGGCGTGCGGAATCCCCGCTTCCGCGCCGCCGGTCGTCACGCGCGTCGCCTCATCAAGCGCCACCCCGGCTCCGAACCGTGGGTCGCGCCGCGAGCCGAGCGTCAAATGAAACGGTGCGCCCGGACGCATCCGGTCCGCGATCGCAGCCAGCACGGCGGCGATCGAGTCGGGCGTTCCGTGAAGTAGCGCGTGCGTCGTCAGAGCTCCGTCGTACGTAGCATCGAACGGGATCGGATCGCTGTACCGTCCCTGAAGAATTCGGACCCTCGCATCTCCGGCGAAGCCGGTCGCGGCAGCGGTCGCACGTTGCGCATCTTCCTCGAGCGCATCGACGCGGAGATCGCCTGCGAGCAACGGCGGCACGTGGCGCCCGCTCCGGATCCCGAGCAACAGGACGCGACTCCCCGCCGGGACATCGTCGAGCAACGCCGTGACGAGCGGATGTGGCTTCCCTTGCATCGTAGGGTCAGACAGCCTTGCCCACCTCCCTTTAAGAAAGCGAATCGAATGCTCGAAGTCGGCGCGAAGTTGCCAGCGATCGAGGTCGCGGACGACAGCGGAAAAATGCTTTCGACCGAGGATTTCCTCGGCCGTCCGCTCGTCCTCTACTTCTATCCCAAAGACGATACCCCGGGTTGAACCAACGAATCCAAACAGTTTCGCGACCTGTACGCCGACTTCGAGAAAAAGGGCGCACGGATCGTGGGAGTGAGCCGCGACTCGGTCGAGTCGCACCAGCGTTTTAAGCAGAAGTTCGAGTTGCCGTTTCCGCTGCTGGCGGACACTGAAGAGAAGTTGTGCGATGCCTTCGATGTTCTCGTCACTAACCCGATCTTCGGCAGGATGATTCAGCGGTCGACATTCCTCTTCGATTCCAACGGGACAGCCGTCGAGGTGTGGCCCAAGGTGTCAGTCGGTGGGCACGCGGAGGACGTGCTATCGAAGCTTCCTTGACGGCGGACGCGCTGCACCTGACGGTCCTCGGCTCGAGCAACGCCGTTCCTCGGCCGGGGCGCGCGTGCAGTTCGTACTTGGTGGAAGGCGGCGGGCGCGCGATCGTCGTCGATCTGGGGAGCGGCGCGCTCGGGAACCTCTATCGTCATCGCAGCGCGGAGTCGATTGACGCGGTCGTCATCAGCCATATGCACGCCGACCATTTTCTCGACATCATCCCGCTGCGCTATGCGCTCAAATACGCGCCGCGGACGCACGGCAAGAAGATCGCGCTTTGGCTGCCCGAAGGTGGCGAGGAGATATTGAGAGGCATCGCGGCCGCGTTCGTGCCGGAGTCGCCGTACGATTTCTTGAGCGAGGTGTTCGACGTCGGGACGTACGACGCCGCACTCGCCTTGCGCGTGGGCGAGATGCGCGTCCGATTCGCGCCGACGACGCATTACATCTCGACGTTCGCGGTGCGTTGCGAGGCCGGCGGCCGAAGCGTCACCTATTCCGCCGATACTGCGCCGTCCCAGAGCGTCGTCCGGCTTGCGCATGAATGCGATCTCTTTCTCTGTGAAGCGACGCTCAGGTCGGGCGACGCCGACTCGGCACCGCGCGGCCATTCGAGCGCGCGCGAAGCGGGTGAGATGGCGCAAGAGGCCGGCGTCGCGAAGTTGCTCTTGACGCACTATCCGGCGGAATTCTCCGCAGCTCATCTGCGTGCCGAAGCGAGCGGCGTCTTCGCGGGCGAGATCGCCATCGCCGACGACGGCGAACGCTTCACCGCCTAGCGGAGTTCTTCAGTTCTCCGTTCGCGCGTCGCCGCGCGGAAGTGAGAATTGGATCAGCGATTTGATCGGGGCGAGCCCGCGGTTGATGACCGCGTAGACCGTGACCGACAAGCCGAGTTCTTCGAGGCGCGCCTTTGCGGCGAGCGCCTCGCGGCCTTTGCTGACGATGTCTTCCAACAACAAGACCCGTTGACCGGGCTCATACGGGCCTTCGACGTACTCGTCGGCGAACGCGCCGTACGCTTTCGGCTCCTTGCGAACGACGATCATCGGAACGCCGGTCATCTGCGAAAGAGCTGTAGCGAGGATCACGCCGCCGACTTCTGTCCCCGCAAGCAGATCGGGATGTAAGTCTGAAACGATCGGCGTGAACATGCGCGCGATACGCCGCAGGACCGAAGGATCGGCGAAGAGCCGAAACTTGTCGATGTAGTAGTCGCTGCGCGATCCGCCCGCCATCAATACGTCGCCGCGCGTGAGGGCGCGCTCGGTAATCGTAGTGCGAAGCCATTTGATGTCGGGGATCTGCCCGAGGCGCGATTCAGGTTCTAAATTTCCCATTGATATGCGTTCCAGGATTCGACGACCGGATTCGGCGTGAACCCCTGAAAGTCCGGATTTACGGGCTGAATTTGCTTCGGCCACCACAGCACGACCTGGGGTTCCTCACGGCTCAGGATCGACTCGATGCGCTCGTAGGCCGTCTTGCGACTCGGGATATCGAAGTGATCGAGCGCGTCGTGCTCAGCGTCGTCGAGCGCTTGGTTGCAGGTGTGGGTCTCATTGTTCCCAAGGGGCGGCTGCTTGTCGCACAAGAAGATCGACGACTGATCGGGATCGATTCCGGCGACCCATCCGGTCCAGGCGAGATCGAATTTTCCGTTCTGGAGGATCCCGCCGGTGTGCATCGTCGCGAACAGCAACGAGCCGAGGTACGGCTTGATCTCGACATCGATTCCGAGCTGGCGGAGCATCGCTTGGATCTGCACGACGCCCGAGCGCCGCGTCGCGTTCGTCGTGTTGGTGACGAGCCGCAAACTCAAGCGCTGCCCGTCTTTGCGCAAGATGCCGTCCGGCCCGGGCGTCCAACCGGTTTTCGCCATCAGCGCCTTGGCCGATGCGAGATCGTATTGATAGCGCGCGACGTTGTCGGCGTGCGCCCACATGAACGCCGGCAGGTCCTGATCGGCGAGCGTCGCGGACCCGAAGGCCAGCTCGTGGACGAGCTTCGGTACGTCGATCGCCGAGGCGATCGCGCGACGCACGAGGACGTCGTTGAGGGGCGGATGCTGCGTCTCGATCTGGATGCGCTCGTACTCGTTCTTGTCCTGCAGGACGATGCGCAGGTCGCCGAGCCTCTTGAGGTTTGGGTACTCCTGCGGCGAGGCTTCGAACTGCCAGTCGATTTCGTGCGACCGCAACTGATTGACGGAGGTGTTTTCATCGGGGATGATCTGGATGCGAATCCGCTGCAGCTTCGGAGCGCCGAGGAAGTATTTCTCGTTCGGAACCAGCTCGATATGGTCGCCGCGCACCCACTCTTTGATTCTAAAAGGCCCCGTGCCGACCGGAGACGCGTTGAAGGGGATGTTGTTCAGGTTGGGCAGCGCGGCGAGCAGGTGCGCCGGGAGAACGCCGTAGGGGTCGTCGCTCTCGCCGAAGATCGTGCTGATCGCCGGCGAGAAGCGATGCTTCATGTGGAAGACGACGGTGAGATCGTCGGGCGTGTCGACGGAGCGAACCAGGTCGTAGCCCGTCGTCGCGATCACGTTGTTGTGCTTGTTCACGATCGCGTTCCACGTGAACTTAACGTCCGTGCTCGTAAACGGAACGCCGTCGTGCCACAGGACGTTGCGGCGCAGGTGATAGGTGATCGTCAGGCCGTCCTTGCTGATCCCACCGTTTTCGAGCGTCGGCACCTCGGCCGCCAGCATCGGCACCGGCGTCTTCCCGCTCGGGTCCACGGAGACGAGCACGTCGAACATCAGACGATCGATCATCCCTTCGGTCGTGTTGCTCGCAAGAATCGGGTTGAGCGTGTTCGGCGAGGTCTGAATGCCGATGCGCAACGTTCCGGGAACGGTCCACGCGTGCCGACCGCCGTTTGCCGCCGATGGTTCGGTTCCGACCCTCGTGCATGCGGCGAGCGCGAAGCTCGCCGCGAGCAACGCCGCCGCGCGCCTTATGCGGAGACCGCTTCCTTGATCGACTGCGAGACCTTCGGAGGCGCCGGATCGAAGCGCTCGTGGCGCCAGGTGTAGCTGCCCAAGCCTTGGGTCGCGGTTCGTAACTCGGTAATGTAGTTTCCGAGTTCAGCCTGCGGCGCATAGGCGAGCACGCGTTGGAAGCCGCGCTGTTCCGCCGGTTCGAATGAAAGGACCTGTCCGCGCTTCGCGGTCAAGCCGCCGAGGATCGCGGCGGCGCTGTCTTCGGGGACGAGCGCTTCGAGGTAGACGATCGGTTCGAGCAGGACGGGGATGCATTTCGGTAAGCCGTCGCGCATCCCCATCGACGCCGCCGTTCGGAACGACGCTTCGCTCGAGTCGACGGCGTGGAACGCTCCGTCGTAGAGGGTGACGTGGAGATCGGTGACTGGGAATCCGGCGATCGGCCCCTTGAGCAGCGCTTCGCGCACGCCTTTCTCGACGGCGGGGAAGAATTGACGCGGAACGACCCCGCCGACGATCTTGTCCTCGAAGGTCACGCCGTTGCCGCGTTCGCGCGGTTCGATGCGAAGCCAGACGTCGGCGAATTGGCCGTGGCCGCCGGTTTGATGTTTGTACCGGCTATGAATCTCGGTTTTCTGGGTGATCGTTTCGCGATAGGCGACGGCCGGTGGATGCATCTCGAGCGCGAGATGGTATTTGCGCGAAAGCCGTGTCAGCGCGGTCGCGACGTGGACCTCGCCGAGCCCGAGCAACTGCAGTTCGTTCGTGAACTCGGCGCGCTGAATCTTCAAGGTGGGGTCCTCTTCGCAGATGCGCGCGAGCATCTGCGAGAGCTTCGCTTCGTCGAGTTTGTCCTTCGGCTTGATCGCCCGCGCGAACAGCGGGGCAGCGAGTAGCGGAACCTCGCGCACGGTCTTCGCGCCGGTCGTCAGCGTGTCGCCGGTGTGGACGCCTTCGAGCCGCGCGATTGCGACGATCTCGCCGGGACCCGCCGACGGAAGCGGATCTTGCCGTTTCCCTTGGAGGCGGTAGAGGCCGGCGGCGCGGATCTTCATGTTGTCGCGCGAGGTGTCGATGAGGGTCGCGTCGGCACTGAGCGTTCCTTCCCAAACGCGCACGACCGACAGTTTCCCCGACTGGGGATGGACGATCGTCTTGATGACTTGTGCGACGAGCGGCACTTTGGGGTCACCGCTCGGAGCGGGAAATTGCTTCTCGATCACGTCGAGCAGTGCCATCGCGGCGACGCCGATGTCGGTCATGCCCGCGCCGACGAGGACCGGGACGACCTGGTCCTTCGAAGTCTCTTCGCGCAGGTCGGCACGCACCTCGTCCAGCGACGGCTCGATCCCCTCGAGCAATTCTTCGAGCAGATGGTCGTCGAAGTCGCCGAGCGCTTCGAGCAATTTTTGGCGCGCCTCTTTGACGGGAGCCTCGAGTTCGGGCCCGATCTCGATCTCCTTCGGCTTGCCGCCCTCGTTGACGAACGCTTTCTGTTCGGCCAGGTCGATGTAGCCGCGAAAATTCTCGGCCTCGCCGATCGGTATGTGCTCGGCGACGACCCGGTTGCCGAAGGTCGAGGTCAACTCGGCGAGGGTCCCCCGGAAGTCGGCTCCGGGCTTGTCGAGCTTGTTGATGAAGAAGCAGTGCGGCAGTTTGCGCTCGTCGAGAAATTCGACGAGTGCGCGCGTTTGCTTCACCCGCGACGGGTCGGGTTCGATCACGATCACCGCCGCGTCGACGCCGACGAGTGCGAATTTCGCCTCTTCGGCGAACTCGAGAAACCCGGGACAATCGACGATCGTCAGGTCGAGGCTCGGGGTCTTCGCAAAGGCGAACCCGACGGTGGTCGATTGCCCGCGATCGACGGACTCAGGCTCATAATCGGTCGTCGTCGTCCCGTCGCCGACCGAGCCGCGCCGCGGAATCGCGCCGCATTGTGCGAGCAGCGCTTCGATGAGGGTCGTTTTGCCTGCGTGGAATGGGCCCACGACGGCGACATTGCGGCGTTGGCTCAAGTCTGACATCAGGTGGCTCCAGTCGGTGGGGGCGGATTATCGACGCGACTTCGATTTCTTTTTTGAAGCCGGTCGCGCGGATTTCTTCGACGCGGATCGTTTGGCGACAACGCGTTTGGCACTTCGCGCCGCACCATTTTTCTTGATCGCGGCTTTCTTGGGCGCCGGTTTCTTCGCGGCCGCCTTCTTTTTCGCAGCAACGCGCTTCGCGGGCACCGTTGGCTTCGCGGCGGTTTTTTTCGCGACGAGTTTCTTTGCGACGAGTTTCTTCGCGAGGGGCTTCGGTGCCGGCGCCGCTTTCTTCGTGGGAATCGCTTTCTTCGCGGGCGGTGCTTTTTTGGGAGGCGCCGCCTTCTTTGCTTGAGCCTTCTTCGCGGCGGCGGAGAGCTTCAGTGCTGCCTTCGCGCTCTTTGCCGCCGACGCGGCGGCCGCTTGCGCCGCTTTTCGCCGGCGCGCGCCGCCATACTCGCTCTCGTGAGGCGGCACCGCTCCGCCGCTGCGCGCCGCCAGTTCGGCGCGACCGAAACCGCTGACGCTGCTCCCGATCGGCGGCGGAGGCGGCGTCGCCTTTTGTTTGAGCAGTTCTTCGGTCGCGCGCAGGGCGACGCGCGCCATCCGGCCATCGACCGGGAAGACGATCTCGTTGATCCCGGCCTTGTCGAGGAGTTCGAGAGCCGTTTCGAACCCGCCGCCTTGATCCTTCGGGCTGTGCGCGTCGGATCCGACGGCGATCCCGATGCCGCGCGCTTTCGCCTTCTTGAGCAAACGCAGGTTCGCGTTGCGGTACTTGCGCCGGCTCGACTCGTCGTCTGCGTAGTGGTGATAGAGATAGCGCGTATTCAACTCGATCGCCATGTTGCGCGCCGCGCATGCGTGGACGAGCTGATCCTCGTACGACTCGAGCGTTGCGTCGTCCGGCCAGTGGCCGAATTTTGCCGGAACGTAAAAATGACCGACGATGTTACCCGGAAGTTTTTCGATCGCTTCGAGCAAGATGGCCATGTAGAGCGACCAGACTTTCGCCGTCCCGACGTGATCGTAGAGATCCTTGAAGTCCGGATTATCGAATGGCCACTGCCAGCCCGCCCCGTGTTCGGGGTGTTCGATCGTCAAGAAGTGCACCGACCGAATCATCGCGTCGGGCCGCATGGCGTCGACGATGTTCTGAGCGTCGGGGCGGCTGCGCGGGTCGTTGTCGACCTCGGCACCGATCGAATACCGCATCCCCCGGACCAGGCCTTGGGAGACGACGGCGGCGTGACCCAGCTCGACCCCGGCGGTCTCGGCGGCGCCGTAGAGGTCGCCTGCATGCGCGAGCTTCAGCGCGCGGCGCACGAGATTCACCGCCGCCGGATCCTCGAACGTCAGATAGTTGAT